>PDWI01001284.1_pt1 | contig 39862 bp, 30 predicted proteins | sample 1430891 | NCBI WGS metagenome assembly PDWI01 (sample SAMN01162508, study PRJNA174530) | Oral metagenome, whole genome shotgun sequencing project. | biome: Marine environment; feature: Marine mammal; material: Swab sample of the gingival sulcus; isolation source: swab sample of gingival sulcus... | reverse complement strand
TAGCATTGCGGCGGCTGAAAAACAACATCCATAACCTCGCCAACACTGCTGACGCCGACAAGCTCAATCTCTTTGCGAGGAGTGGTGGCGGTAAGACGCTCACGGTTGGCCGCAGGCAGAATCAGCCGTGAAAAACCAAGGCGCAGCGCCTCTTTGACCCGCACCTCCATATGACCGACAGCACGGACCTCTCCGGCAAGGCCGATCTCTCCGCAGACCGCCGTTTTTGATGGAATCGGCCGGTTCAGCAGACTGGAGGCAAGGGCGCAGGCAACACCGAGATCAAGGGCGGTCTCATCGATACGGATACCGCCGGCAATGTTGACAAAGACATCGTTGCCGTACATATCCATCCCCGCCTTCTTCTCAAGGATGGCGCAGAGCAGCGACAGCCGCTGGTGGTCGGCACCAAGGGCGGTACGACGCGCGGTACCGAGACTGGTCGGGCTGACCAGCGCCTGCACTTCGACAAGGATCGGCCGGGTTCCCTCGACACTGGGCAGAACCACCGAGCCGGGCTCATCAAGGGGGCGTTCGGCGAGAAAGATTTCGGAAGGATTGGTCACCTCAACAAGCCCCTCCTCCTTCATCTCAAAGACCCCGATCTCACTCGCAGATCCGAAACGGTTCTTTGCGGTGCGCAGAAGTCGGAAGGCGTGGCTGCGGTCCCCTTCAAAGTAGAGAACAGTATCCACCATGTGCTCAAGCACCTTCGGCCCGGCAATCGAACCATCCTTGGTAACATGGCCGACCAGCACCACCGGAATATTGTCGGACTTCGCAAAATCGATCAGCCGGGCGGTGGATTCACGGATCTGACCGACAGAACCCGGAGAGGAAGAGACCTGTTCACACGCCAGCGTCTGCACTGAATCGACAGCGAGCAGCGCCGGCTTCATTTTGGTGGCCATGCCGATAATGCGTTCAACACCGGTCTCGGTGGCAAGCCATGTCTCGGCACAGGTGGCACCAAGGCGGTCAGCCCGCATCCTGATCTGTCGTGCCGACTCTTCACCACTGACGTAGAGCACGCTGCCGGCAGACGATGCGGCAAGGGCGGCAAGAAGCTGCAGGAGAAGAGTCGATTTCCCGATACCCGGTTCGCCGCCGAGCAGCACCACAGAGCCGTTGACAATACCGCCTCCAAGGACCCGGTCAAGCTCTCCAATGCCGGTAACAAGACGAGCTTCATCCCCCTCCGGAGCCTTCGTCAGCGGCACCGGAGCTCCCCCGTGGAGAGCTCTCCTTTTTCCCTCGGGTTCGACAATCTCCTCGACCATGCTGCCCCAGCTGTCACACTCGAGACAACGGCCAAGCCACTTGCTGTTCTGATAGCCACACTGCTGGCAGACATAGACGCTCTTTATCTTTCCTGTATTCACCTTTTCCTCTTCACCATTCCAAAAGAGAGAGACCGGACGCAGCTGCCCCTGTTTTTTTGGCAACAACAAGACGGTATCACGATCCTCTTCCCGAGTCAGCGGAAGCCGCTCTTTTTCAGGATGAGTACGATAAAACAAAAGACCTGCGGTCCATTTTCTGCAACGTCCCGCTGAAAGCCGGCAATACCCTGAAAACAACTGAAATATTTTTTACAAAAAAACACTCTGTACGTCAAATAGAGGGTCTGTTGACAGGAACCGGGGCAAACAAAAATCCACCCTCCGGGTCTCCCCGAAGGATGGATTGAAGCGATTACCGGATCCCGGGAAAACGCTATTTCTTCAACGCTGCAAGAACCTTGGCCGGAGTGGCCGGCAGTTCACGAACCCGAACCCCGGCAGCATTGGCAATGGCATTGAGGATCGAAGCGTGAGGCGAGGAGATCGGCAGTTCGCCGACACCGGAGGCTCCGAACGGTCCAAGTTCACGCGAGTTTTCGAAATATTTCAATTCAAACTCATCGGGGATATCGGTCGCATACGGAATCCCGCAGCGCAACAGATCGGTATGTTTGCTCAGATCTTCAAAATCTTCACTCAGTGCAAACCCGACCCCCTGGGCAAGCCCGCCGAGCATCTGCCCGTCAACCGCGTTCTTATTGATCACCTTGCCGACATCAATGGCCATGGTCATCTTTTTCACTTCGGTCTTACCGGTGGTGACATCAACAACCACCTCAGACATGATCAGGCCGTACATGAACAGGACCAGAGGATCACCCTGAGCGGTCTTCTCGTCGATCATCGTGCACATCTCAGTGGTCGAAAACTCACCCTTATAGAGCAGCTCACGGCCTTCGCTGACCATCTCATCGTAACTGCGATAGCTGCCGTCGTCTTTACGCATCGCTTCGAGCATACTGTCGCAGGCGTTTTTCATCGCGTTGCCGAAATAGACCTGCCCGCGGCTTCCGGCGGAGAGGCCTCCGTCCGGACTGGTGCTGGTATCGTTGACAACGAAGTTGATCTTTTCGACCGGAACACCGAGCGGCCGCAACGCTTCATGAACCGTGGTCAGCGTCCCGATATCAGCCCCCTGGCCGTGATCCTGCCAGCAGTTGTAGACGGTAACGCTGCCATCGGGCTGCAGCTCAACCCAGGCCTCGGAAGCGTCTTCGAAGTCTCCACCTGAGCCGTAGGTGGCAAGCGAGATCCCGACACCATGCTTCTTCTCGGCAGTTGACGCCTTCTTCGCTTTTTCAAGCGCCGCCTGATATCTCGGCCGTAGCCAGTCGATCATCTCCGGCAGCGAAAAGACCTCCGGGGTACTGCCGGTCGGGGTCGTCGATCCGGGTCGATAGACATTCTTATAGCGGAACTCGAGAGGATCGATCCCCATCTTCACCGCCAGTTCATCGATCATGCACTCGCTGGCAAACAGCGCCTGCGGAGACCCATAGGCGCGAAAAGCGGTCCCGTAGGCGTGATTGGTGCAGACCAGCCTGCCGAACCCGCGGATATTATCGATATTATAGCCGGCCCCAATAAAGGAGTTGCCTTTGAACAGCAGCAGATCACCCCATTCCGAATAGGCGCCGTGGTCAAAGATATGCTGATACTCAAGGGCACTGATCCTGCCGTCCTTGTCGGCTGCCATCTTTATATCGACATGAGACGGAGACCGTTTACCGGTGTAGGTGATCGTCTGCTTCATATCGAATTCGAGATAGCAGGGACGCCCGGTGGCCATCGTCGCCACCGCCAGATACCCCTCACTGGTCGGGCTGATCTTGTAGCCGAAGGTGCTGCCCATGTTGTTCATCGCAAAACGCATCTCCTCAGGTTTCAGGCCGACGGCCTCGCAGAGCATGTCGATATGCAGATAGAGGCAGATACTCTTCGACTGAATGGTAAGGCGTCCCTCTTCATCGTAGTAGGAGAAGCCGACATCCGGCTCAAGGACAAGGTGAGGCTGACGGGACGTATAGTAGTGGGCTTCGGCGGTACACGCCGCCTCGTCAAACAGCGGTGCAGTCTCGGCACCTTTGACCGTCGGCTGCTCGTAATAGACGTTGGGAATACCCGGGTGAATTTCGATCGCATCGTCTGCCATCGCTTCGCGGGCATTCATGTAGGCCGGCAGCTCTTCGAGTTCGACCTTCACTTTTGCCGCGGCGGCTCTGGCATGTTCGGGGGTATCAGCGCAGACGATCGCCATCACATCGCCGTACATGAAGACCTTTTTGTCACAGATTACCGGGCGATCAAAGCCGTCACATTTGTTGCCCGGCATCATCGCCATCCCGTTGATACGGTTGGTTCCCTGCACATCTTCTGCGGTCAAAACCCGCTCAACCCCCGGCATCTTCAGCGCTTCAGAGAAGTCGATCGAGAGGATGTTGGCGTGGGAGACCTCCGCCTGGACAAGACCGAGGTGAAGGGTGTTCGGCGGCAGTTTCAACCCGACATCGGCGCCGAAATCCCAACGACCGGTCACCTTGGCCACCGCTGACGGCCGGGGAGCGTAACTGCCGAGAATACTCTCGCCCTCTTTGAACTCCCACAGCAGATCCTCAATCGCCAGTTCGCCGCGGATCACCCGGGCGGCATCCATCACCGCATCGACAAGCGGTTTGTATCCGGTACAACGGCAGAGATTGCGCTTTTTCTTAAACCAATCGCGGATCTCCTCGCGGGTCGGCGACGAGTTTTTGTCAAGCAGCGCTTTCGCCGAGACAATAAAGCCGGGGGTACAGATACCACACTGCGCGCCACCATACTTAATCCACGCGGCCTGCACCGGATGAAGCCGATCGGCCTCGCCAATACCCTCAATGGTGACAATTTCACTGCCGTCGGCAACATTTTTCATCTTCAGCAGGCAGGAGCGTTTGACATCACCGTTGATCAGAACCGAACAGATTCCGCACTGCCCCGCCCGACAACCAACCTTGGTTCCGGTAAGCCCCAGCTGTGAACGGATGACATCCACGAGGCGATCTTCACCGTCAGCAATCACCATCTGCTTTAAACCGTTGACGATGAACTCTTTCTTCTGATAGACACGCTGTTTCGTTTCATCTTTCTGTGGTGCCGGGCAACTTTTGTGGGTATCACACATAATTCAGCTTCCTTTTCTGGGGTTACCGGGAACTTCAAACGCCGGTTGTCGGCATTGAAAAGCGCCCATATAAGGTTAACGACAACTAAACTTTCCCCTCCTTTCTCCGCCCTGAACGAAAAAAAGAGTGAAAGGCGGGCTGGTCACACTGCCTGTTCATTCTCTTTAAAAGGTATCAACACTGAACCCTGCTCAGTACAGCAGGTTCAACCTATTACACCTTTTTGACAAATTCCGCAAATGTTTCAATAACGCAGCTGACCATTCCCTTTAAAAAATCGCTATAACAGAAAGATAAGAAGAAAAGCTGGCGAATGAGAAAGAAAAAAGGCGCGTTGAACACCCCTCTTAGTTTTGTTCTTTTGCTCGTTTGCGGTACAGAAAAGAAATCGCCGGAATCCGCTCACCGGCAGTGGTCCTTTTCCTGAACAAAAATCGGAAGCCAACCGCCGCCGGTGATGAACCGGTCGAGTGGAACCGGACGGTACAGACATGGCAAATCTAAAATTCAGGTTACACCGCTCAGTGAACGCAGTAGTATAAGGGAAGATACTCCAACCTCCCCTGCTGCCGACACCGATGAAAAAAGTAGAGAAGAAACGCCGCTGGATTCCACTGACCATGAGTCTTCGCCTGATCCTCACCCGCCCGGAGCTGCTGCTGTGGACTCTTCTGCTGTTTGCGGTCACCATCGTTCTGACCTGGCTTTTTGACAGCCTTGCACTCAAAGGAGTTGACGATCTCATTGATCAATTTTTCCCCGCAAAACCGGAAAAAACAGGTGTTTTCGGGTGGATACAATCTGCCGGACGGGTCGCGGGAGACTGGCTCTATCTCGTTGTCAGCCGGATCATCATCTTCTACATCTCGTTCCTCTGTGCCTGGACTCTGGCGACCCCCGGCTACAGCATCCTCAGTCGTGCCGCAGAGAAGGTGGCCGCCGGCGAAGCCTTTGTGAGAGACGCCGCCTTCACCGCCCGCGGTCTCTTTCGTGACCTTCTTGAGGGGATAAAGATGGCGTTTTTCGGTCTCGGAGTCAGTGTTGCGGCCCTTCTCCTCAACCTCATTCCCGTCGGCGGGCAGCTGGCCGCGTTCCTCCTCTACTGCGGCTATTCGGCACTGCTCTTCATCGACTTCCCGGCGTCGCGCCGCCGCTGGCATCTCGGCCGCAAGCTCCGCTGGCTCAGACGCAACAAAGGCATCTCCCTGCGCCTCGGTTCGGGGCCGGCACTGATTTCACTGATCCCGGTTGTCAACATCTTCGCGATGGCACTGCTCTTTCCACTGCTGACCGTTCACGCAAGCCTCAACTTTGTCAATTCTGAGACGCCTTCACACGCAAGAACAACATCCAGAGGAGAGAAGACCGGCAGTTGAACTGCCACTTTTAATAATGAAAGATAAAATAACTAAAAGACAGCAAATATAGACTCCCCACCTTCCTTCACATGGAGATTGAACATGGGCTACGAAATCGAAAAAAAATTTCTGCTGAAAGACGACTCCTGGCGACAGCTCGCCGAAGGCCACCTCTACCGGCAGGGCTATATCTGCAGCAGTGACAGCAGCACCGTGCGTATCCGCACCTGCGGTGATGCCGGCTGGATCACCGTCAAAGGACCGGCCAAAGACGGAGTGCGCCGCGAATACGAGTATGAGATACCGCTGACCGATGCCCTGCAGATGCTCAAAGAGCTCTGCCGCTCTCCGGTCATAGAGAAGGTGCGCTATCGGATCTCGGTTGACAGTTTTGTCTGGGAGATTGATGAATTTTACGGTGCCAACGCCGGGCTGGTGATCGCGGAGATCGAGCTTGAGAGTCCCGACCAGCCTTTTCCTGCGCCGTCCTGGCTCGGAGAAGAGGTCACCGAAAAGAGCCGCTACTACAACGCTCACCTCGTCACCCGCCCGTTCAGCGAGTGGAGTGAGGAAGAGAAAAAAGGAACGTAGTTTTATGCAAAAAGAGGCAACAGGTCTGCCGGACCTTCTCCTTGCAGGCGGTGACACCCTGCCTGCGATCGGTCTCGGCACCTGGAAGAGCAGACGACACGAGGCGGTAACGGCGGTCACCACCGCACTTGCCGCCGGTTACCGCCATTTTGACTGCGCCTCCATCTATAAGAATGAGGCGGAGATCGGCGAGACCCTGCAGAGGGCCGGAGCGACCACGAAACGTCGCAGAGAGCTGTTCATCACCTCAAAACTGTGGAACAACGCCCACCTCCCCCGCCATGTCCGGCCGGCACTCGAGCAGACTCTTCGTCAGCTGCGGCTCGACTATATTGACCTCTATCTGATCCACTGGCCGGTCTCGTTCTCCGCCGACTGCGAACATCCAAAACGTCCTCAGCAGTTCCTGCCTCCGGATGAAGAGCGGATTCTCTCGACCTGGAGAGCCCTCGAAAAACTGGTTCACAAAGGGCTGATCCGCAATCTCGGCGTCAGCAACTTCAAGCTCTCACGCCTGCAGCGCCTGTGCCGGGAAGCGACGATCAGGCCGGTGGTCAATCAGGTCGAGTGTCACCCCTTTCTGCCCCAGCATCAGCTGGTGCGCTGGTGTCAAAACAACGGGGTCGTTGTCACCGCTTTTTCCCCACTCGGCTCTGCAGACCGCCCGATGGCTCTCCGCAGGCAGCAGCTCCCTGAACTGCTCAGCCAGCCGCTTCTGCTTGAGATCGCCGCAGAGACCGGCCGCAGCCCGGCAGCTGTCGCCCTGGCCTGGAACCTCGCCCGCGGGGTGGCGGTCATTCCAAAGTCGGTCACGCCCCGGCATATCAGCGACAACATCGCGGCAACGACCCTTACCCTCAACGATGATCAGCTCGCAAGACTCAAGACTCTCGACTGCGGGCGGCGCCTGATTGACGGCGCCCCGTTCTGTAAAAACTCGGAATATACAAAGGAGTGGTTGTGGGGCGAAGAGCCCGCCTGAAGTGGAAAAAGAGCAGATTCGGGACAGGTTCAAACACCCCTTCTCCGGCCCCTGCTTTTCCCACCGCTACTCAGTCGGGTAAAAACAGACCCGGTTCCGGCCCCGATGCTTCGCTTCGTACAACGCTTCATCAGCACGGGAGATAAAGATATCAAGCGGTTCGTCGAGTTTGCGCAGAGCGATACCTGTTGAGGTCGTCACCCGCTCCCCGTCCATCGGCGCCTCCCACTGCAGGGCGGCAATGTTCTCGCGAAGGCGCTCGGCAAATTTGACCGCGCCCTCCTCATCGATCTGTGAAAAGACAACAAACTCCTCACCGCCGAGGCGGATCGGAATGTCGATCCCCCGGCACCGCTCGACCGTCACCTCGGCAACCCTCTTGAGAACAAGATCTCCCTGATTGTGCCCCCAGGTATCGTTGACCCGTTTAAAGTGATCAATATCCATCATGATCGCCACAAGACTGCTCTGGCGGTCGCGATCCTGCTGGTCGATAATTTTCTGGACCACGTCTTTCATATAGGTCCGGGTATAAAGTCCGGTGAGCGGATCGCGGATTGAGCGCTGGTAGATGTTGTCCCGCTCTTTCTCGATCTCGCGATACATAAGTTCCCGCTCGATCGAGACCTGCAGCGGCGTGTACATCTGATCGACAAGCTGCGCTATCTGATCGGCCTCAACCTTCTCTTCAAGCACGAGGATCAGCACCGCGCCGATAAGCACCTGATCGGGAAGGAAGAGGGGCACATGGAGGCGTTCAAGAGTCTGCGCACCTTCACGATACTTGACCAGTTCGTAGTGTTCACGATAGATCTTGGCATCGATCTCGGAGGCCTCGAAAAATTTATTGATCGCCGGTACCGTCTTGTCAACAACGATGCCGCGAAAGGCGTTCTTCTCGGCGTAGTGAAGGATACGGTTGTCCTGATCGCGGACATAGAATTCGAGCCTGCCGATTGAGATCTCCTTTTTGATCAGATCAAAAAGCGCAGCAGCAATATCACGAAAGTCCCGATAGATAGTCATCGTCCTCGTGATGTTGCGCAGGGTCTCATCGAAGTCGTACAGCTTCATCACATTCGACCCCTTGCGCTGCAGCAGATAGAGCCCGCAGTCAAGCGACTTGAGTGATGCGATCATATCGGCAATCAGTCTGCGGGGGATAATCGAGCCGTGCTGGGGGGCAATAAGATCCATATCATGCTTCTCAATCGCCTCAAGGGCGTAGAGCAGGATATCGTTGTTCGGCATGTAGTGCTGATGAAACGGCTTCATGCACTCGGCATAGCCCTGATCCTCGGCAAAGAGCGAAAACTTCTCGGTTATCCCGCCAAAGAGATCACTGGTGAACATCACCCGGCTCTTCGGATCGTAGGTGGCGAATGCTCCCGGAAAGTGGGCATACGGAGTAAAACAGAAGCGGAGCGTCCGATCATCAAGCGCAAGCGTCCACTCGTTGTCTTCAACGAGATAAAACGGGATTGTCAAACCGTAGTGCTTCAGCAGAATCTTCGTCCGGCCGTGGGTGACAACAACCGCGTCTCTGCGTAAAACAAGCTGATCAAGCAGCGGCAGTGCCGCTGTTATATCGGGATCCTGATGCTGGCAGACAAAGTACCGTATCGAACTGAAGGCGATAACCTCGTTGATCTTGCGCAGAGTACTCGAGAACGTGATCTTGGAACCGGGGTCAATGAGGACCGAGTTGTCCCCCTGCTCTATCAGATAGGAGTGACACTGAAACGAATCTGACTCACTGACATGCCCCACCCACCAGATACGATCGGCAATCTCTACCGCATGGCTGGTGTCGATATTTTTGATCCCGTCTGAACTGAGTACCATTTTCTATCCGTAAATCAGCCGAAGTGAGGTGGAAATATCCCGTCAGTACCGATTTTCATCTGCGGTTGTGGCGTGCAGGCTGCCCGCCGGCCATACCGGTTTCTCCCGGTGTGGACACCGGGAGCTGTCTGACACAAGTGTACAAAAAACCGGGCAATACATCATGTAAAAAGAATCACCAGTATAGCATAGACCCGACGCGAAACAAAGATTTTCTTTCCCCGCCGGGCCTCTTGCCGCTTCTCCGCAAAAAAAGAGAGCCGCCATACCCAAAAAGAGGGATGGCGGCTCTCGGAGGATACAGCGACTATATCAGTCGCTCTGCCGGTAAAGTTCTAAAGCGGCAGAGGATCAATCCCGATCTTGATCAGCAGCAGAATAACAGCGGTAATCGCAACGTAGTAGAGAAACGCCGGGATCGCATTACGACGGATAATGAGTCCCTCCGCGCCAATACAACCGACAGTCGCACAGACCGCAACCACATTGTTGACACAGATCATGTTGCCGACAGCAGCACCGATCGCCTGAATCGAGACAATAAGGATCTCGGGCAGCTGGAGAATATGAGCAGTCTCAAACTGCAGTGAGGCAAAGAGAAGATTCGAGACCGTCGCCGAACCGGACATGAAGGCGCCAAGAATCCCGACCAGCATCGCGATAAGCGGATAGGCCTGGCCGGTCATCTTTGCAGCGGCCTGGGCCATCGTTGTCAGCATTGAAGGCATAACCACCTTCTTTTCAGGAGCGCTCTTTTCGGCAGCGGCCACTTTTGCAGCTCCGGCCGCAGCCGGGCTCGTCGCCGCTGCAGATTTGGCATTTTCGACAGCGGCAGAGGCTGCTGTTGCCGGCGCTGCTGAAACCACCTTCTCAACAGGTGCGGTCTCTTTTGCAGCAATGGCCTCCTGCTGAGGAGCAACAATTTCCGAGTTGAGCATCAGCTGCACCATCGCCACTCCGGCAAAGAGAGCAATCGCCGCTCCGGAGATCTGCCCGAAGGTCAACCGCCACGATCTGGCAACAGCACCAAAATTCATCCGGTGCAGGATATTGGTGATAAAGGCAACAAGAATAAAGGGGATAGTCCCCGGGAGGTAGGCCCATTTCAGAGCATAGTCTTTGCCGGTGCCAAAGACATCGGGCCAGGTGAGGGTCTGAGCGACAAGCAGCCCTTTCAACTCAAGGGCGGGAATACGGGTCACAACCAGAATGAGAGCGATCAGGGCATAGGGCATCCACGCCATCACAAGTCCCATCTTCGCCTCACCGGTATCTCCGGCGCTCTCCCCTTCTGATTTCCAGTTTGACTCCCACTCGTTGCGAGGCGGAAAATCCCAGCTCTCTTTCGGCATCAAAAACCCTTTTTTCGCCGCCGGAATAATAATTCCAAGGCCGATAAAAGCCCCGAGCAGTGACGGCAGATCAGGACCGAGAAACGACGCGATGATCACGTACGGAACCGCAAAGACAACCCCGGTAAAAATGGCGAAAGGAACCACCGCAAGGGCCGGCCTGATCGAGCGTTCGCGGCCGAAGAATTTACACATGATCGCCACCCCGAGCAGAGGCACAAAGATACCGACAAGGGCGTTGGGAATGGCGACCCATTTGGTCAACGCCATCGCGAACATCTCCGGATCAACGTTGAAGCTGTCGAGACTGCCGGCAAGAGTCTTCATCGCCCCCCCGGTGATCGGGGTCCCGACCGCACCGTAAGGAACAGGAACCGAGTTGAAGATCAGCGCAACCATCGCCGCCGCAAGCGGCGGAAAGCCGAGACCGACCATCAGCGGACCCGCAAGTGCTGCCGGAGTACCAAAACCGGCGGCACCCTCAATAAAGGCGCCGAACATGAAACCGATGATGATCGCCTGGATCCGGCGATCATTGGTTATGCCATTAAACCCGTTGTTGATCGTCGCCATCGCTCCGGAGAGCTTCATCGTGTTGAGAATAAGCAATGCTCCAAAGATGATGATCAGAATATCAAGGGCCTTGAGACAGCCAAAAAAGGAAAAACCAAAAATTTTCGCTGGCTCCATTCCCCAGTACAGCCAGGCAACGGCAACGGCCGCCAGCCACGAAACAGGCAGCGCCTTCTTTGCTCCCCAGTTCATCCCCGCCATCAGGATGATGGTGAGCAGAATTGGCAGAAACGCCATAAAAGCAGAGAAATAGTTAACATCAATTTCACCCATTGTTGCTGTCTCCTTGTCCAGATGTTTGCGAGCGGCATCTGCCGTTCTCGTGTGTATGCGAATGCTGCGCCGGGATGGCAAAACACCGCTTCCTCATATTTTGCACATTGTAAAATAAGCGCAGACCATCGTAGCGCACCAAAGGTCTTTTTCGCAACCCTTTCGCACAAAAACAGGCCGCTTTTTTCGATATTGGTATTCTGATAAACCATAACAGTGGCAGGACAGAAAGCTTTTCCGCGTAGCAGAAAGTCGAAATCTGTTCTTTCCCCTCTTTTCACAACAGAAAAAGACATTAAAAAGTCAAAAATTTTGCTCTTAATACACAAAAATTTAATAAACAGTCAATTTTTATCGCTGAAACCAAACTTTTCCTCCTGAAGCCGCAGAAGCAGCCCGAAGATCTTCGCCACGACGGAGCCGATCTTCCCCACACTTTTAAGCACTTCGCCGGCCTGTTCTCTGTCCCGGAAAAAACTCTGCCGATCGGAACGTTCCGGTTCCCAATGTGAATATCTTATTTTCTATTGCCCGGAATAAGTCTTCAGGGTAGGCTAAAACCTCGACGGGACGAGAGTCACCGCGTGACACGAACTCCTCAGTCCCTTTCGCCCTCTTCTATCCTGTTGTCGCTCTGCAACCTCAGACAAAGGAGTACACCCTATGGCACAACTCAGTATCAAGGCTCCTCTTGCCGGAATTATCGTCCCTCTCGACAAGGTCCCCGATCCGGTCTTTTCACAAAAGATGGTCGGCGAAGGTATCGCCATTGATCCGCTGGCCACCACCCTCACAGCGCCCTGCGACGGGACAGTCACTCAGCTGCACCGCGCCACTCACGCAGTCACCATCGCCAGTGACGGGGGAGTTGAGGTGTTGATGCATATCGGCCTTGAAACCGTCACCCTCAAGGGCGAAGGTTTCACCGCAAAGGTGAAGGAAGGTGACCGGGTCAAAACCGGAGATGCGCTGATCGAGTTCGATGCCGACCACCTCGCCCGCAATGCCAAAAGCCTGCTCACCGAAATCGTTATCGCCAGTGGTGAATCGATCACCGCTGATGCTGCTGCAGACAGTCTGGTTGAGGCCGGAACGCCTCTGATCACCGTCACCGCAGAGGGCGCCTCCGGGCAGCAGGAGGCTGCCGCTTCGACCGCAGACGGCGGCGACACGATCAGCTCTGACCCGATCGCGATCATCAACGAAACCGGTCTTCACGCAAGACCTGCGGCGGTACTCGTCTCGACCGCAAAGAAATTCAACGCAGAGGTACGTCTGACCAAGGGGGACAAAACCATTCCCCTCACCAGTCCGATCAAGATTCTCACCCTCGCCATCGACTGCGGTGACAAGGTGACCGTCTCCGCCCGGGGCAGTGATGCCGCAGCGGCGGTACAGACCCTCTCCGACCTGCTTGCCACCGGGGTCAACGAAGGGGGAGCAGTGGCAAAACCCGCCGCAACAGCGGCCGCACCGGCTCCTGCGCTTGCACCGCCACCGCCGAAGGTCTCCGATGATCCCAACCTCTTTCTCGGCGTCTGCTCCTCTCCGGGGCTGTCGGTCGGAGCGATCTTCCACAAGCAGCGCACCAATATTCCGGTCGACGAAAAAGGCGGCAATCCTGCAGACGAAAAAAGTGCGCTCGAAGACGCAATCAAAACAACAGACGGCCGGATCCGGGGCACAATTACCCGGCTTAACGCCGAAAAAAAGGATACCCGGGCCGCGATCTTTGCCGCTCACCTTGAGCTGCTCGCCGACCCGGAACTGAAGACGATGGCCGAAAAGTATATCGACCAGGGCAAGAGTGCACCATGGGCATGGAAAACAAGCTACCGCGCATGTGCCGAAGAGCTTGCCGCCCTGCCGAATCCACTGTTGGCGGCACGGGCTGCAGACCTCCTTGATGTCGGGATGCAGGTCCTCGCCGTCCTCACCGGCTACCCCCTCAAGGCTCCGGAAATTCCGGAAAATGCGATCCTCGTCGCCACAGAGTTTGCCCCGTCGGATACCGCCGGATTCGATCCTGAAAAGATCGCCGGCTTCTGCACTCTCGGCAGTGGCGCCACCTCCCATGTGGCGATCATCGCCCGCAGCCTCGGCATCCCGTCAGTGGCCGGAATCGACGAACGGATCTTCGATGTTGCCGACGGCACCACCGCGATCCTCGACGGCAGCGCCGGCACGGTACGCATCAACCCCGATGACGCTGAAGTTGAGCGGATCAGAGGGCTCAGAGAGAAGGCGGCAGCAGCAGAGAGAGAGTACCGCAAACACGCCCACGAACCGGCGACCACAACCGATGGCCACCGGATCGAGATCATGGCCAATATCACCAGCATCGAAGAGGCGGGTCGCACCATCGAACTTGGTGGCGACGGCGTCGGCCTGATGCGCAGTGAATTCCTCTTCCTCGACCGCAGCGCGGCTCCGGACGAGAACGAACAGCAGCAGAGTTATATCGCCGTTCTCAACGAACTGCAGGGACGCCCGGCGATCATCCGCACCCTTGATGTCGGCGGAGACAAACCGCTCACCTACCTGCCGATCGAGCCCGAAGAGAACCCCTTCCTCGGGATCCGCGGTATCCGTGCCCAGCTCGCCTTTCCAGAGCTGTTGCGCACCCAGATTCGTGCGCTTGTTGCCGCCGCAGAGACCGCCGCAAAAGAGGCGCCGCTGCGCATCATGATTCCGATGGTCTCAAACCTGACCGAGCTCCGGACCGTGCGGGCGATACTTGATGAGGAGAAGAGCGCACAGGCCAATGTTGAACTCGGCATCATGGTCGAGGTTCCCGCCACTGCGGTGATGGCCGAACAGTTCGCCAGAGAGGTCGATTTCTTCTCGATCGGCACCAACGATCTCACCCAGTACACCCTTGCGGTCGATCGTGGCCACCCCCGTCTCGCCGGCCACCAGGATGCGCTCAACCCGGCAATTCTGCAGCTGATCGCCAACACCGTCAAAGCGGGGCATAAACATGACTGCATGGTCGGGATCTGCGGCGGGGTCGCAGGCGATCCGCAGGCGGTTCCGATTCTCATCGGTCTCGGCCTTGATGAACTCTCGATCAGCCTGCCGGTCATTCCGGCGGTCAAGGCGCAGGTACGCACCTGCAGTCTGAAGGAGTGCCAGGCTCTGGCTGAGAAGGCGTTGACCCTCGGCAGCGCCGAAGAGGTGCGGGCACTGGTGAAGATCGAAGAGTAACAGGGAGGTGCAGAAGCCTTCGATCTCTTTCAGCAGGGGGCAGAAGAGAATTTCCGCGGCAACCGTCAACAGCGGTCAGAAAGCCGGCAGTTCGCTGCACCCTCAACCTGAAAAAAAGGGTTCTTGAATACTCTTCTCATCCTGTTCAAAGGACCCAAAAGTAAAGAGAGGACACGTATGGCAAATTCATTTCTCGGCAGCAGCTTTGCGGTGCTGCAGAAAGTCGGCAAGTCACTCATGCTGCCGGTCTCGGTACTGCCGGTCGCGGGTATTCTTCTCGGCGTCGGCGCCTCGATCACCGGAATCGACACCCTTCCCGGCTGGCTCATTGAGACCGGAAGTATCATGAAGGCGGCAGGTGGAGCGATCTTCACCATCCTGCCACTCATCTTCGCCATCGGGGTCGCCCTTGGTTTCACCGGAAATGACGGGGTCGCCGCTCTTGCCGCAACCGTCGGCTACTTTGTCCTTGTCGCCGCCCTCGGGGTGATCGGTCTGCTCTTCATCTCCAAGTTCCAGCCGCCGACCCCTCTGCAGCTCAAAAGTCCATCGGGAAAGGAGCTCTTTGTTGAACAGGATACCGCCCGCCAGCGCTTTACCTGCCTTGATGAAAAGGGGAGAATTCTCAGCAAGCTGAGGATCGGCGAAATCGCCGATCAGCAGATACGCTGCCCCGCCAGCGACGGCAGTCCAATAGTCATTCCATTCTCAGTCGCCGGTGACAGCCCGGAAGGGTTCGCCTCCTACACCGCAACAGACGGCTCACAACAGCCATTTCCAAAGGCGCAGAGCCGGGCGGAGATCAAGAAGATCTTTGGCTTTGAATCGATCGATACCGGCGTGTTCGGCGGGATTCTTGCCGGACTGCTTGCGGCGGTACTGTTCAACCGCTTCTATCGCATCCGCCTGCCACAGTATCTCGGCTTTTTTGCCGGCAAGCGTTTTGTTCCGATCATCGTCTCGTTTGCCGCCATCGGGCTGGCCGCGATTCTCGCGCTGATCTGGCCCCCTGTGGGAGCCGCGATCCGCGACTTCGGCGACTGGGCAGCCTACGGCAACCCGGCGGCCGCGGTCACCACCTACGGCGTCGTCGAGCGTCTGCTGCTGCCGTTTGGCCTCCACCATATCTGGAACGTTCCGTTCTTCTTTGAGGTCGGCAACTACACCACTGCAGACGGCAAGGTTGTCCACGGTGTCATCCATCGCTTCTTTGCCGGAGACTACGAGGCGGCCATTCTCGGCGGCGGTTTTGTCTTCAAGATGTGGGCTCTTCCCGGTGCTGCGCTTGCGATCTACCACTGCGCAAAACCCGAACATAAGAAGCGGGTCGCCGGGATCATGGGTTCGGCGGCACTGACCTCATTTCTCACCGGGATCACCGAACCGCTCGAGTTCAGTTTTCTCTTTGTCGCCCCGATGCTCTACGGGGTTCATGCCCTGCTCGTCGGCGCCGCCTACTTTCTCACCTACGTTCTTGGTGCCAGACTCGGCTACTCGTTCTCTCAGGGGTTTATCGACTACATGCTCTTTTTCGGCCACGACATCCGTCCCTGGCTGATTCTGATCCTCGGACCGATTTTCGCGGTGATCTACTACATTGTCTTCCGGACCCTGATCCTCAAGTTCAACCTCCAGACTCCGGGACGTGAAGAGGAGAGCGCAGCAGAGGTGGTAAGCGGAGAGGTTGACGACTTCTCGCGTGAGCTGGTGCTCGCCTTCGGCGGTCGCGGTAATATCAAGGCGATCGACGCCTGCATCACCAGGCTGCGGATCGAACTGAATAACCTTGCATCGGCCTCTCAGGAGAGGTTGAAGGAGCTCGGGGCCTCCGGAGTCGTTGTCGTCGGCAACAGCATGCAGGCGATCTTCGGGCCACGCTCAGAGAATCTGATGACCGACATGCAGGAGTATCTGAAAACGGCCGGAACCGAGGCTGACCTCGACAGCACCGCAGCCGCGGCCGTCTCGACCGCCGAAACGCCGCAAAAAACCGCAGTTGAAATAACCCCCGCAGTGCTCGAAAAAGCGCAGAAACTGCTTGCAGCCGTCGGCGGCAGTGCCAACGTCAACCGGGTCGAGGGGGTCGCCGAGACCCGCATCCGCCTTGAACTGGCAGATACCGCCGCGGTGCGCGAGGATGACCTGCGTGCCGAAGGGGTTCAGCTCATGACTGTCGGCAACGGCGTCGTTCACCTTATCACCGGATTTGATGTCCGGGAGCAGACTGCTGCTTTCGACAAACTCATTGCCGGGTAAACGTAAAAAAAATATCCCCCGCCCTTTTCCTGTTCGGGCGGGGGATATCTTTTTTAAAAGTCAAATTTTCCTGTCAAAGCTGCCCGCCGGGCACTCTCTTTGTGATGGCCATCAAACTTCTCGCCGTCGATATGGACGGCACCTTCCTTGATGACAACAAGCGTTACGACAAGCCGCGCTTTCTCCGCCAGTTTGAAGAACTTGCGGCCCGGGGCATCCGCTTTGTCGCCGCCAGCGGCAACCAGTACGCCACCCTGTGCCGCTATCTGCCGGAGCTGGTCGACCGTGCCGCCTTTGTCGCCGAAAACGGTGCCTATGTCCTCGATTGTGGCCGCGAGCTGTTTGCCGCCCCAATGGCAGCGGAAAAACTGGCCCCGATCTTCTCGCTGCTGCCCGGCTTTCCCCGCCTGTTAACCGTCGCCTGCAGCCGCAGCAACAGCTACTGTCTGGACACGATAAGCAGCGAGGGTGCAGCCTTTCTTGCTCCGTACTACAGCAACCAGATCCCGGTGGCCAGGTTTTCGGAAGTCGGCGAGCCGATCCTGAAACTCGCCTTTTATATACCCCCCGAAGAGATAAAGACCTTTGTCGCAGCACTCACGGCAGCAGCAGGCGACCTGCGTGCGGTCACAAGCGGCAACGGCTTTGTCGATCTGGTGCGCAGTGATGTCAACAAGGCGGCGGGACTCCGCCATCTGCTCACGTTGTGGGAGATCGCCGCTGACGAAGTTGCGGCCTTCGGTGACAATGACAACGATCTTGAGCTGCTGCGCCTGACCCCGTTCAGCTTTGCCCCGAAAAACGCCGCCGAAAAAGCCCGAAAGCACGCCGCGCGAATCATCGGCAGCAACAATGACCACGCCGTTCTCGATATAATCGAGCAGATTCTTGCAGGGGAGATCGGCTGAGAGCTGAGACCTGTCTGTTACGCCTTCAGTTTTGGATCGAGTGCGGCGCGCAGGCCATCGCCAAAGAGGTTGAAAAAGAGGACGGTCAGAAAGATCGCAAGCCCCGGGAAGATGGTCATATGATCGGCAACACCGATGTAGTCACGACTTTCAGCGAGCATCGCTCCCCACTCCGGGGTCGGCGGCTGGGCACCGAGACCGAGGAAGCTGAGGCTCGCCGCGGTGATGATCGAGGTGCCGATCCGCATCGTAAAGTAGACGATCACCCCGGAGAGCGTTCCCGGGAGAATATGGACAAACATCAGCCGCCGGCGTGACGCCCCGACACTGGTGGCCGCGCGGACATAGAGACTCTCCTTGAGTGCCAGCGTCGAGCCGCGGACAATGCGGGCAAAGGTCGGCATGCTGAACACCGACACCGCGACAACAACATTGACCAGTCCGGGACCGAGAAGGGCGACAATCGCAATCGCCAGCAAAATGCCCGGAAAGGCAAAGAGGACATCAGACGTCCGCATGATCAACCCGTCAAGGAGCCCCCCAAAGAACCCCGAGATCAGCCCCAGCGTCACCCCGGCAAGCGCACCGACAAAAACCGAAGTGAACCCGACCGTCAGCGAAATGCGCGAGCCGTAGATAATGCGGCTGAGGATATCACGACCGTAGAGATCGGTCCCCGCCCAGTGCTGCCAGCCCGGAGGCTGCATTGAGGCGGCATAGTCGACCGCAAAGGGGTCATACGGGGCGATCCACGGAGCAAAGAGGGCCACGCCGATCAGAACCAGAATACAGCCGCCTGAGACCAGTGCCGTTTTCCGCATCCTGAACTTATGCCAGAAGAGCCGCCACGGACCGGCCGGCTTCGCCGCGCTGTGATCGTGCACAGAGAGAACCGCTTCAGCCATGTCAGTTGTACCGAATTTCAGGGTTGATAAGTGCGTACACCATATCGACCACGAGGTTGATAAAGACAAAGTGGAACGAGTAGAGCAGCAGCAGCGCCTGAAGAACCGGATAGTCGCGTACCGCAACCGCCTCGATCATAAAACGCCCCAGCCCCGGCCAGGCAAAAACGGTCTCGACCACCACCGAACCGCCGAGAAGAAAACCGAACTGCAGCCCGACCATCGTCACCACCGGAATCAGCGCGTTCCGAAAGGCGTGCTTCCACATCACCACCCTTTCAGAAAGCCCCTTGGCACGCGCGGTACTGATATACTCCTCGCCGAGCACATCGAGAAAGGCTGAAAGGGTGAAGCGCGCCATGATCGCCGCCACCATCGCGCCGAGGGTCAGCGACGGCAGCACCAGTTCAGAAAACTCACCGGTATACCCGGCCACCGGGAACCATTTCAAAGAGACCGCAAAGAACTGGATCAGCAGCAGCCCAAGCCAGAACTGCGGCACCGAAATACCGGAGACCGAGAGGATCATCGCCGTGTAGTCCTGCCATTTTCCGGAGTAGATCGCGGCAATGGCTCCGAAAAAGACACCGAAAACCACCGACCACGCCATCCCGCCGAGGGCAAGAACCATCGTCGGCCAGTAGCGCCGGCCGATCTCTTCACCAACCGGCAGTCCGGTGCGCAGACTCGTTCCCAGATTCCCGGTGAACACCTTGCCCATGTAGTGAATGTACTGCATCGGCAACGGGTCGTTGAGGCCAAGCTCGTCACGCAGCATCTCAATGGTCGCCGCATCGGCATCATCTCCGGCCATCATCCGCGCCGGATCGCCGGGAAGCAGATGGACAAAGGCAAAGGCGAGAATCGAGACCACCAGCAGCACCGGAAGAATCGAAAAACAGCGTTTGATAAAGAATTGCAGCATGATCGCCTGGGTAGTTCACCGGAAAGCCCGCCCCCGAAACAGGACGGGCTCCGAAACAGGTTCAATCACTCGACGATTTCGGCCTTTTCAACCGAAAAGCCACCGTCGGGCAGTGGATAGATCCCTTTGAGGTTTGTCGCCCGTGCCGCCAGCAGGGTATCAACAAAGAGATAGCCCCACGGGCATTTTGGCCACACATCTTTCTGCAGCTCGGTATAGGCCGCAGCGCGCACCTGCTGATCGGCCGAACTGAGCCCTTTCTGCACCAGTTCTTCGAGCTTCTCGTCAAAGAAGAAGCCAAAGTTTGAGGTGAGCCCCGAGGGCGGAAAGGCCTCCTCGGTCAGCAGCGGGCGGATACCCCAGTCGGCATCTCCGGTCGAGGCCGACCAGCCGCCAAAGGCGATGAACGGTTTTTCACCGACAGTCTCCGGGGTGAAGCTCTCAAGCATGTTGTAGAAGCTGGCAACGTCCATCGACTGCAGATCACCGGTAATACCGATCTTCTCAAGCTGCTGTTTGACCATCTCGGTCGCGCGCAGCCGGTTCGACGCATTGGGGGTGTAGAAGGTCACCCTGAAACCTTTCTCATAGCCGGCCTCCTTCATCAGCGCCTTCGCCTTGTCGAGATCATGCGGCCAGATCCCCTGATCACTGTAGAATTGGAGATTTGCCGGGATAATTGACGAGGCCTCGACAGCCGCACCACCAAAGGCGATCTTGATAATCGCCTCTTTGTCAAGAGCGTAGTTGATCGCCTGACGCACCCTCTGATCTGCCATCGGCTTGAATTTGTTGTTGAGCAGCAGATAGCGCTCGATGATCGAAGGAACCGAGATGATCTCAATCTTTTTGTCCATCTCGGCAACCCTGCGCAGTTCGGCAGGCATCGGATAGATGTACTGCGCCTGGCCGGCACGGAGCATCGCAAGACGTGCCCCGCTCTCGGGCACAGATTTGAAGGTGATCGAGTCGACCTTCACCTCACCGTTCCAGTAGTCGGGGTTCTTTTTGACCGTAAGCCGGCTGCCGGGGACCCAGCTGTCAAAGAGAAAGGGACCGGTTCCGACCGGATGGCGTTTGATATCATCGCCCATCTCGGCAAGCGCCTTCGGGCTGACCATCAGTGCACCGGGATGAGCAACCGCATTGACAAAGGCGCCAAACGGCTCTTTGAGGATGAACTGCACGGTGTAGTCATCGATGATTTTCAGCTCTTTTACCGGCTTCATCAGGCTGCTGCGCTTGTATTTGCCGGTCATCAGCCGATCGATATTGGTCTTGACCGCCCGGGCATCAAACGGGGCGCCGTCCTGAAATTTGATTCCCCGGCGCAGCTTGAAGGTGAACTCGGTTGCCTCATCGTTAAAGCTGTAGCTTTCGGCCAGCAGCGGCTTGATCTTGAGTTCACGGTCAAAACCCATCAGCCCCTGGCAGATCGCCTTTTCAATCGCACCGGAATAGGTGTCGGTGGTGTCATGAGGGTCAAGAGATTTCACCGTTGACTCAGAGGCGTAGACGACATCCTTTGTCGCCGCGTAAAGCGGCGTTGTCAATGCCGCCACCAGAGCAATGGCGGTCAGGGTCAGTACCAGTTTTTTCAACATGCTTTCTCCTTTGGTAAGGGTTGTGGATACAGTCTCTCTCCGGTCCTCTGTCCGGCTTCCGGGCGAACAGAGAACACCGATATTGACGGTACCCTTCATGCGGTTGCGGCGACAAAATGGCCGGCCGAGACCTCGCTGAGGACAAGCTCCTCCGGCGGGTCACCCACCGCCCGTACCGGGCTCGGGATCTCACCGGTCAACATCGTAAAGTCGCTGCGACGGCGGGGATCGGCCTTCGGCACCGCCGCAAGCAGTCTCCTGGTATAGGGGTGCTGCGGGTTCTCAAAAACATCGCGTCTGCTGCCCATTTCGACAATCCGACCGAGATACATCACCGCCACCCGGTGGCTCACCCGCTCGACCACCGCCATGTCGTGGGAGATAAAGAGGTACGACAGCCCGAGCTCCTTCTGCAGCTCCATCATCAGGTTCAGCACCGTCGCCTGGATCGAGACATCAAGGGCAGAGACCGCCTCATCGGCAATAATCACCTTCGGCCCTGTCGACAGCGCCCGGGCAATGGCGATACGCTGGCGCTGACCACCGGAGAACTCGTGGGGGTAACGAAAGGCGTGGGCGGCCGGAATCCCGACCCGCTCGAGCAGTGCCGCCACCTTGTCGCGACGGCTCTCCGCCGTGCCGATACCGTGGACAATCATCGGCTCTTCGATCGAGCGGCCGATGGTCAGACGGGGGTTGAGCGAGGCGAAAGGGTCCTGGAAGATAAACTGGATGTTGCGCCGCAGCCTGCGCATCGCCTTCTCTTCGAGTCCGAGCACCTCCTGCCCCTCAAAGAGCACCTGCCCGGTCCCGGGAACCAGACGAAGGATCGCAAAGCCGGTTGTTGATTTGCCGCATCCCGATTCACCGACAATACCGAGGGTCTCACCGGGAAAGAGATCGAAACTGACCTTCTCGACCGCATGAACGAGGTGGGTCGGCCTGCCAAAAAAGCTCCTCCGGGAGACGAAGGTGGTGGTCAGCTCCCTGATCGCAAGCAGCGGAGCGCTGTCGTAACGGGCGGTGTCGATCTCAATCTCCGCAGGCAGGGGGTCATCTTCGCCCCGTTGCAGCTCCTGTTCCATATCAAGCAGCGGCAGAGTCGCCGGATTGGGGCGCCCGTTCATGCAGCCGAGCTGCGGAACCGCCTTCAGCAGCGCCTTCGTATACGGGTGCTGCGGGGCATGAAAGAGCGATTCGATATCGTTCTCCTCGACAATTCTGCCGTGGTACATCACCACCACCCGGTCGGCAAGTTCGGCGACAACGCCCATGTCGTGGGTGATAAAGACAACCGCCATCCCCATCTCCCGCTGCAGATTGCGGATAAGAGCAAGTATCTGCGCCTGAATGGTCACATCAAGGGCAGTCGTCGGCTCGTCGGCAATCAGCAGCTGCGGCTCACAGGCGAGGGCCATCGCGGTCATCACCCGCTGGCGCATGCCGCCGGACAGCTGATGCGGATATTCGGTCATCCTCCTCTTCGCATCCGGGATACGCACGGTCTCAAGCAGCTCAAACACCCGCTGCGGGGCCTCACCCGGGGTGGCCCGGCCATGGGTGACAAGGGACTCGGTGATCTGGTTGCCGATCGTGTAGAGCGGGTTGAGCGAGGTCATCGGCTCCTGGAAGATCATCGCCATGTCGTTGCCCCGCAACTCTTCGAGCCGCTTCTGTCCGAGCGTGGTGATATCTTCGATTTCGCCGTTCTTACACCGCAGCCGGATGGTGCCCGAATCGAGGCGGGAGTTAGCAAGAAGCTGCATCACCCGGCGCATGGTCACAGTCTTGCCCGAACCCGACTCACCGACAATGGCAAGGGTCTCACCACGGCGGGCACTGAAACTGACGCCGTGCAGCACCTGGACAAACCCCTCCATCGTCGGAAAACTTAACGACAGGTCGTCAACGGTCAGGATATCGTCGGCGTTCACGGTGCCTCCCCCGGAGTCTGCTCAAAAAAGCCGCAGGCAACCAGCCTGCCCTCGCTCTTCACCACCCTGCCACCGGCAATGACGGTCGCCGGGCGCCAGCAGGAGTCGAGAATAAGCAGATCGGCATCGGCGCCGACACGGATCTCGCCCTTGCGCCCTTTGAGCCCATAGAGTTTTGCCGGGTTCAGGGTAAACGGAAGCAGTGCCTCCTCAACGGGGAAGTCGAGAGCGGTGATCATCCGGTTCAGTTCAAAGCCGAGTGAAGACGGTGTTCCGACCCCCATGCCGATGATGTTCTTATGGTCGGCATCCCACTTTGGCAGGGAGCCGCCGGCATCGGAGCTGAAGGTGAGCCGGTGATAGAGGCCGCGCGCCTTCACCTCGCAGGCAAAATCGGCCGCACAGAGGTGGGGATCATCTTCCGGGGCGACATCACTGGTACAGGTGGCATCAATATTGAGCCCGCGATCGCCGAGGGCGAACACCTCTTCAGCAAGAGCCGGGTCCTTGCGGTTGACGTGGGTGGTGACAAACATATCGGCACGAATCCGATGACGCTCGACCACCTCACGGACAAGTGCAAGCCGCTCCTCTTTGATCCCGGTATGCAGGGTGATAACCCCGGGTTTTCCGGCAACCAGTGCCGAAACCCGGATATCAGAAGCAATCGCGGCAAGAATTTCACCGTTGAGAAACGGCCCTCTGGTATCGGCGATCGCAAGCTTGAGACCGATCACCGGACCGATAAAGGTCATATCCCCTGCGATGGTGCCGGTGATCGTCGGTGACGGGTGCCAGTAGGAGCCGGTGAGCATCAGGGCGGTAAGCCCCTCGTTGTTGAAGGCCTCGGTTTTGGCATAGAGCGCTTCCACCGAACGGGTCAGAGAGTCGGTGCCGAGCAGGCCAACGGCGGTGGTAACACCGTTGGCAAAGTTCATCGACACCTGCATCTCCGGGGTTCTGGTGTGAAAACCGCCCTCTCCTCCACCTCCGGTAAAGTGCTGATGGCCATCGACAAAGCCGGGAACAACCGGACGACCGGCGGCATCAATCCGCACCACCTCACCGGGAAGAGCGGCGGCATCGATCTTTTTTTCGAGGGCAACGACTCTGCCGCCGGCAACAAGCAGGCTGTACATACCCAGATGCCCGGGAGCGTAGAGGTCACAATTTTCAACGAGAAGCATCACCCATCCACCCAAAAAAAATGACGCCTTCACCGGCAGCCGGCCGAAACGCCCCTGCTGCCTGGTGCCGGGATCTGTTTGTCACCACCCCGAAAAACCGTGTCCGTACAGGCGAATCGGGGCAGAGAAGAAGCGGACTCAAAAGCTTACCTTACTCGAAAAAGATGTCAATACACTTCCGAAAGCTCTGCCATCCAAAAAAGAGCATTTCGCTGCCGGCACGAGAGACACCGGTAACCGCAGCAGACGACAGCGGAACATCCTGCACTTTCGCTTTGCAAAAAACTTTCTCCGCAACAAATCCAGAGGGCAGTCTGATACTCGACGCCACCATCACCACCGGTAACATACTGATACTGCTCTTTTTTACCTTATCTTTCCCGGAGGGGAGCCGCAGGGTTTGATAGAGTATCAATTTTGGGCTCTTTCCGTCCGATATGGATGAAAAGAAGCAGGAAGAAATTTTCGCTTGTTTTCAGGGCAACAACATGCGATGGTGCAGCGAAAATTGTCCCCCCTCTTTTTTGGGGAAAAGAGACGAAAGCTGTACCGAAAGAGTAACCGGGAGTCTTCCACTCTTCCCATTTCTTAATCAACCGCACAAGAGGCCGCAGGGTATGGCGAAGAAAAAGCTCAAAGAGATTGCCATCGACCACAACTGGTGCAAAGGCTGCAATATCTGTGTCACCTTCTGCCCCAAAAACGTTCTCGAACTTAATGACCGGGAACGCTCGGTTGCCGTCCGTCCTGAGGACTGTATTCTCTGCAGACTGTGCGAGATGCGCTGTCCTGATCTCGCAATCAACGTTATTGAAGAGAAGGAGGAAGAACCGCAATGAGAGAGGAGATCAGATTTGTCCAGGGAAACGAGGCCTGTGTCGAAGGTGCGCTCTACGCCGGGTGCAGTTTCTTCGCCGGCTACCCGATAACCCCCTCAACCGAGATCGCCGAACTGCTCGCCGCCCGGCTGCCGGAAAGGGGCGGCAAATTTATCCAGATGGAGGATGAGATCGCCTCGATGTGTGCGATCATCGGCGCCTCTCTGACCGGAAACAAGGTGATGACCGCCACCTCCGGTCCCGGATTCTCGCTCAAGCAGGAGGCTGTCGGCTACGCCTGTATGGCAGAAATTCCGTGTGTTATCGCCAACGTTCAGCGGGGCGGGCCATCGACCGGCAACCCGACCCATGTCGCTCAGGGGGATATCAACCAGGCACGCTGGGGCACCCACGGTGACCACAGTATCATTGCGATGACCGCCTCCAACCACCAGGACATGTTTACCATTACGGTTGAGGCCTTCAACCTCGCCGAGACCTACCGCACCCCGGTTGTTCTTCTCTTTGACGAGGCGACCGGCCATCTGCGTGAAAAGCTGGTTATCCCCGAACAAGGCGCCCTGCCGGTGGTCGACCGCCTGCGGACCTCGCTGCCGAAAGGGGTCAACTACCACCCCTACCTCCCTCGAGAGGACGGCCGGCTGCCGATGTCCGACTTCGGCGACCGCCACCGCTACAACGTTACCGGGCTGTTCCACGATATGTGGGGCTTCCCCTCTGCCGATCCGGTCAATATGGAGGAGCAGCTGCATCACCTTGTCGACAAAATCGAGAACAACGTTCACCATATCGCCCGCTACAAAGAGCACTGGATTGATGATGCCGACTATCTGCTGATCTCGTACGGCTCGTCGGCCCGTTCGGCGATCCACCTCGCCATTGACAGACGTGCCCGGGGTGAGAAGATCGGCGTCCTTGAGCTGCAGACCATCTGGCCCTTCCCGGCAGAGATCATTCGCGAAAAGTGCGCCGGAAAACGTGCAGTACTGGTCTGCGAAATGAACATGGGCCAGGTGACGGCCCAGGTTCGTGCCGCCGTTGACAGGCGTGAACAGGTCTACCTTGCCAACCGGATTGACGGCAAGCTGATTACACCTGTGGATATCAAAAGGACCCTGCGCATGATCCAGGGCAGAGGAGTGTGACAGATGGCAGTTCAGGACTATATACGCAAAAGATTTTTCCCGCAGATGTGGTGCCCCGGCTGTGGCCACGGCACCATCCTCAATTCACTGCTGCGTGCCGTTGAAGACCTCGGGCTGGAAAAGAGCGACATCGTCATGGTCTCCGGAATCGGCTGCTCGGCAAGGATCTCCGGCTATGTCGATTTCCACTCTCTGCACACCATGCACGGCCGGGCACTGGCAGCGGCAACCGGAGTCAAACTCTCCAAGCCCGATCTCAACGTCATCGTACCGATGGGTGACGGCGACGCCCTTGCCATCGGCGGCAACCACTTCATCCACGCCTGCCGTCGTAATATCGACATCACCGCGATCGTCATGAACAACCGGATCTATGGGATGACCGGCGGGCAGTACTCCCCCCTTTCCGGGGTTGGCGCAAAAGCGACAACCGCCCCCTACACCTCAATCGACGGTGATTTTGATGTCGTTCAACTCGCCACCGCAGCAGGGGCAACCTTTGTTGCCCGCACCACCTCCTACCATGTCGCCGAGGCGATCACCTACCTGAAAAAGGCGATTCAGCACACCGGCTTTTCGGTCGTTGAGATCATGTCCCAGTGCCCGACCTACTATGGGCGAAAGAATAAAAAGGGAGAAGCCCCGCAGATGCTCGAATGGTTCAAAAAGACAACCGGAAAGCTTGGGACCAAAGCGCTTGAGAACGACCCGACGCTGATTCCGCGTGGAATCTTTGTCGATCAGGTAAAACCGGAGTACTGCAGCGAATATGACAAAATCATTGAACGCGCAAGCAGGAGGTGAGCGGCATGGAAAGGACACGAATCGTTTTTACCGGCTCCGGCGGCCAGGGTGTTATCACCGCTGCGATCATCCTTGCCGAGGCTGCAGTCACCTGTGAAGGGATGGAGGCGGTACAGTCGCAGAGTTACGGCGCTGCCGCCCGCGGCGGTGCCACCCGCAGTGATATCATCCTCTCCGGAGAGAAGATCAACTATCCGGGCGTCATTCAGCCGGATATTCTGGTCTGTCTCACCCAGACAGCCTATACCAACTTTGCCAATATCATCCGCCCCGGGGGGCTGCTGCTGCTTGATCCCCGCTTTGTCCGCCCGGCACGGGAGGCGGATGCCTATCAGGTGGCAGTACCGATCTACGAAACGATGATGAGTGAGATCGGCAAGCCTATTGTCTTCAACATCACCATGCTCGGCGCGCTTTTTGGGGTCAGAGCTCTGTTCAAACCGGAAAGCCTGCTCAAGGTTATCGCCCGGCGGGTTCCAAAAGATTTTCTCGAACTCAACGAAAAGGCCTTTCAACTTGGTCTCAAACTTGGTAGAAGTCATCAAGCTTGAGTTCATTTGATGGAAACCTTCAATACATTTTGGGTATTCCAGATCCAGCTGCACCAGGGAGGATGAAAATAACGGGTTGCTGCGGACTCGATACATTGCCGCAGTAAAAAACTAGCAGTGGAGGCACAGTGCGCACAGTGGTGGCTGCCGTCAGCAGTTGGCAGCTCCCCTGTATTCGTAACCTTTAACCATCAAAAGAGGACAGCATGATGACCAAAACTCAAACCCGTCCCACATCCCGGGACGAAGACATCATTGAGCATGCCAATCGTTGTGAGCTTGATCTCCCCCTTCTGTACAAGGCGGTCATTGACATTGCCGGTCAGGGAATGTTCACCGCCAGCAGTATCAACACTGCCGCCAGTATCCTCCTCAAAGATCTTGGATTACCGAACTACTTCTTCCGCCACATCGACAAAGAGTCGCTCGTCGAACTGCTGAAGGCGATTGCCAGCGATATCCGAATGGTTAACGGCAGTGCTGTCCTCCGCGGCCAGGTCGCGCCGATTGACTTTGCCGACAGCACCGGTCGGCAAAGTGTCCGTATCGCCACCGGCGAGACCCGTGACTCGGTCGAACTGTTCATCGAAAAACTGATCTCCGGCCACCGCCGTGAATACTATTTCAGCCCAGACTCGGACTACTACACCTATATTATTGTCCCCGGAACCGTTGCCGATCATCCCCCGGAGGTCTTTGCCAACAACCCGTTCCTGTTCTCGCGTAATGCCGAAGATGACGCAACTCCCGCACCCACCCGGAAACGGTACGAACACTTCCTCGAGCTCTCAGAAAACTCTCCGATACCGCTGATCCAGATCTTCAATCTCCCGGAGACCAACGAGACGCGGATTATGCTCAAATCCGACTTTCAGCGTCCGCAGCTGCCGGCGTTGCGGAAAATTCTCGCCGACAAGAACCACACTCTTCTTCGCGCGTACTGGGAGCCGTACTTCGCCCCCAATGCCGACGTTGCCAGCTCTATCTGTTCGCTCTACATCAAAGGTGAGCTGAGCAGAAAAGATGAGCAGGAACTGACCCGGTCGCTGCGCAACTTTCTCTCACTGCCGATAACCCCTCTCGTCGATCTGTACCTGAAAGAGGAACTCTCTTTCAGGGAGATGCTGTTTGCGGTCAACGCGGTCAACTTCACCCACCGGTTTATCTACAAAGAGACCGAAAACGCGACCGACCGCGAGATCCTCAGCGAACTCAAGGACAAGGATCACCGTGACGCCTTTGCGCTCCGGATCCACGAGTCCAACCGGTCAACCTACAGCCTCACCATCATTCGCCAGGCGGCTCTTGCCAACCCCGACCTGCTGAGCGACCTTTTCGCCCTCTTCGATCGCCGCTTCAACCCGAGAGCGCTGCATCCGCTTGATGACCGGGAGCTGGCGAAGGTTGAACAGGAGTGGAACCGTAGAATTGCCGCGCGCTTCATGGATCAGGTTATCAACTGTGACATCTTCACCTTCATGTTCAAGCTCGTTTCCACCTGCCTGAAGACCAATTTTTACTGTGAACAGAAGCGCTCCTTCTCGTTCCGCTTTGACAACACAATTCTCGATCCGCTGGTCTTTGACAGTTTTGTCTACGGGATTTTCTTCGTCAACGGCCACTACAGCTCCGGCACCCATCTGCGTGCAGGCGATATCGCCCGTGGCGGCCTGCGTCTGCTGCGTGTCACCCCGTCAAACTATGCCCGCGAACTCGACGGCGCCCTGCTCCTCAACTACGCCCTCGGAGCAAAGGCGCAACGGATTAAACACAAGGATATCGGTGAATCCGGCTCAAAGGGTGTGGTCGTCCCGCGGCCAAGTTATGCGCACTGCAGTATGGACGCGCTGCTTGACTATACCGAGGGTATTTTTGATCTGATGCTCTTTGACAAAAACGAGGTGCTCAACTACTACGGCAAGTCAGAGATGCTCTTCTTCGGTCCCGATGAAGGCACCGCGCCACTGATGGATGCTGTTGCCGAACGGGCCCGGGAGCGCGGGTACCAGTACTGGCGGACAATAACCACCGGAAAGAGCATCGGTATCCCCCACGACACCTATGGTCTGCTCAAAGACGGTCGCTGCTTCGGGCTGTTCAATCGCGGCAAAAAAGGGACCGAACTGCAGATCGAAGGGAAATCGATCGTCACCACTGACGATATGGACGCGATCTACAAAGAGATCGGCGGCAAAATTGAGTGCAGCGGAATGACGACAACGTCGGTGATGTCGGCTTTTCGTGCCGTTATCGACTATGGCAAGGCGAAGGAAGAGGATCTCAACCTCGCGATGACCGGCGGTCCCGACGGCGATCTCGGTGCCAATGAGATCCAGAGCTACAAAGGCAAAATCTGCCTGATCGTTGACGGTGGTTCGATCCTCTTTGATCCCGACGGGCTCGATCAGAAAGAGTTGCAGAAAATTGCCTTCCACCGCAACTCCAGTCCCCGCCTCAACAGTCTCGCCTATCCGATAAAGAAACTCGGGAAAAATGGTTTCAGGGTTCCGCTCCGCGAAAAGAACATCAAACTGCCCGACGGGACAGTCGTTGAAGAGGGAGCGATCTTCCACCGCAACTTCCTGACTGATCCCGCCTGCCGCAAGTACATCAAACAGGCAAAAATTCAGGCCTTCATCCCCTGCGGCGGTTTTAAAGACACGATCAATCAGAGTAATGTTGCCGCCTTTTTGCACAACTTTGCCGAGCTGCGGTTTATCGTTGAAGGGGCCAACCTCTTCTTCTCGGCAGGAGCACGCCGTCATATACGGGTAGAGAGCAGTATCCTTCATATCAAAGACTCGAGCGCCAACAAGGGAGGGGTCTTCAGCTCGTCGATCGCCGAGGTGCTGACCGCCTTTCTGCTCGGCACCCGCTACGATGAGATGCTCCTGAACAATAAGAAGAATATGTGGAATCTTATTCGTGATGTGCAGTCTCTTGTCAGCCGATATGCGCGTGAGGAGGCACAGATGCTGCTTGCCCTCGGCGAGAAAGACAAAAAGACCCCGCTTTCGGCCTTTTCGATCAGCTCAAGCGAAGATATCTTCGCTCTCCAGGACCGCATTGCAGAGGACATCAAAAAGGTGCTGAAAGAAAAAAGTCTGACCACAGCGGCACTGAAGGACTATATCCCGGCGGTGCTCGTCGATCAGCTCGGGATGACCGAGATTATGAAAACTCTCGACTCTTCCGAACTGAGCATCTACCGCGACACCATTCTGTCGAAGAAGCTGGCGGCGATGGCCTACTATAAATTTGCAGCAACGTGGCCGCAGTTCCTCAGTCGCTTTGACAAGAATATGATCAGCGCATTAAAGAGTGTTTTGAAGTAACACCAGCGAGGGCGGCAGCTTTCCGCTGCCGCCCTCCCCTCTTCCGGTTCCGCCGTCCTTTTTTCGACATTTTTCTTCCTTCTTTTTTTCTTCCGCTTCTGCTTCCAGACTTTTACCAAAACCGACAGGCAGGACTTTTGGCATTGTCCAAAAGTCAAGAAAAGGCATGCCCGCAGACGCATTCCAGGATAGAATGCGGAACTCAACGATGCTTTCAACGAACATGACTCATGAACAGACAAAAGAAAAATATACTGACAGCTCCAGCCGCAGCGTTGCTCCTCTTCTCGTGTACCACACCGCCGACGACCTCGATATCGCCGGCAGAAGAGGCGATGCCGCCGGCCGCCGCCTTTACCGCCTGTGAGGGACATCTTGAGGGAGAACTGGTCTCGATCGACGGTCTCAGCGGTGCGGCAATCACCGCAACCTGTACCGTCATTGAGGGGCGGCTGGTCGCTGTTCCCTCCGCTTCCACGGCCCCGGACGAAAAACACTCCCCCTGAGGCCGCAGCGATAATGTTCTTCTGCAGCAGCGAGACCCGACAATGGCAGTAACAGCCATCTCAGGATGTATCGGCTGCGGCGAATGTGTCCGCAGCTGCCCGACTGATGTGTTGCGTCTTGACACCACCGGGCGGGCGGTAATCCGCTGGCCGCAGGCGTGTCAGCTCTGTCACCTCTGCCGCCTCTACTGCCCGGTGGATGCGATCACCATCACTCCGGAGAAGTCTGTTCCGGTGACCATCGCGTGGGGATAAAGATGCCGCTCTCCCCGCCCGCACCACGGTTCAGCACAAAACGCTTTCTTCTCTGCGCCCTCAGTTTCTATCTGCTGCTGCCGATGCTCTGGCTGCTCGCCGGGGGCAACTTCAGTGACCGCGACGGCTATCAGGAACTGTTCTCATTTCTGACCCTCGCCGCCTTCAGCCTCATCCCCGGTCAGTTCTGCTGGTTCCTGCGCAACCGGTTTCTCCCGCGCAAGCTGCAGCGATGGCTCGCAGGAGAGTACCACGTCTTTCTCGGTTCAACGGCGGTTTTTCTGCTCTGTCTCCACCCTTTTCTTCTTGTACTGCCAAAACTTTTTGAGAGCGGTCTCACCCCGAAAGAGGCCTTTATCACGATGATTTCGACCCCGTCTGCACCGGTGATAAGCGGTATCATCTGCTGGCTGGCCCTGCTGTTCCTCGGCCTCACCGCCTGGCTGCGCCGTCTGTTACCGATCACAATGCCACGCTGGAGACAGCTGCACGCCCTCACCGCCACTCTCGCTCTCACCACCGGGCTCTGGCACACCCTGCTGCTCGGGCGCCACCTCACCCCGTTTGTCACCGTGTTCTTCTGCATCGTCTCTGCGTTCGGGGGGGTGATGCTCTGCTGCAGCCTCATTCTCTCGAAGGCAGAGAGTGTCCGGACACCAGGAGAGCGTGATGAGTGAGCCGACCCGCCGCCAGTTTCTCGCCGGAACCCTCGCCCTTGCAGCTCTTGGCACCGTCGGCAGTGCCGCCGCTGTGCCCGCCGCCGCAGTTGCGGAGAACCACCCCGGAGTCGACCCCAAAGAGGTGAAAGAGAGCGAGCACAGCTGTGATGTGCTCGTTATCGGTGGCGGTATGGCGGGGCTTTTTGCCGCGGTCAAAGCAGCCGACAACGGAGCGAAGGTGATGATGGCGGTCAAAGGACGGGTCGGTGCCTCCGGGCAGACCCCGTGGGCACGGCAGATCTTCTCCTGGTACCCGACACCGGAGAGAATGCCGCTGAAAGAGTGGCTTGCCGAGATCCGCCGTCTCAGCGAGCGCACCTGCAATTCCACTTTCACCCGCCAGCTGGCAAACCACAGTCTGGCCCGGGTCAACGAACTCAAAGAGTGGGGTTTTTTTGACTCACCCCTCTACCATCGCTGTTTCGACCGCCAGCTGAAGAGGCGCGGAGTCGAACTGTTTGAACGACTGATGATCACCGATCTCATCAAAAAGGATCGGCGGATTATCGGTGCTGCCGGTTTTGCCTTTGATGACGCGACCATCCACTTTTTCTCTGCCGGAAGTGTCATTCTCTGCACCGGCGCCGGAGCCTTTAAACCGGCGGGGATGCCGGTCTGTGATCTTACCGCCGACGGCGCGATGATGGCGTGGCGTGCCGGCGCCAAAATTACCGGCAAAGAGTGGAACAGTACCGCAACCGGTGACCTCGCCCATCCGGCCGCAAGCTGGCGCCGCTGGCGCAGTGCATTACAGAAAAGGCCTGCGATCTGTACCACCCCGCCCGCTCCACGCAACAACCTCCCCCTCAACTACGAAGTGTGGAGAGAGGGAGCTCTGCTCGACGGCAAAGAGCAGGTACAGCTCTTTGCCGAAGGGCCGAAAATCATCGAACCGGTCAGGCAGCCGGCAGCAGCAGACGACAGTCAGCAGCAGGTACACAGCCCGATGCTCACCGCCCGGCCTGTCGAAGAGACCGTCCTCTCCGGAGGTGCCGGAGCCGGGCTCGCCCCCCCCTGCTGCGAGGGGATCGTCCCGGTCAATGACAGTGGACTCTCGACCCTTGCCGGACTCTACGCCGCCGGAGACGCCCTCGGTTCCTACGTCAATGGCGCCATCGAGCTGCAGCAGGGGGCCTCACTGGCGGCGGCTGCGGTACAGGGAGCAGTTGCCGGCAGAGCGGCGGCGCTGGCAGCACAAAAAACAGCACAGCACCCGGTTTCACCACCTGAAAAGCAGAGACTCCGCAAAGAGATTGTCGCCCCGCTCTGCCGCCGCCGCGGCTTCACCCCCGACTGGGTAACCCGGACCCTGCAGGGGATCATCATCCCCAATTTCGTCCTCTACATAAAAAAGGAGGCAATGCTGAAGGCGGCGCTGGCCTACGTCGAAGAGCTGCGGACGAACCATCAGCCGCGACTGATCGCCCGCGACCTGCACGAACTGCGCCTCGCCCACGAGACCGGCAATATGCTCCTCAACGCCGAGATGAAGCTGCGCGCCTCGCTCTTTCGCCGCGAGAGCCGCTGCACCCATTTCCGGCTCGACTATCCTGCAGCCGGCAGCAACTGGGAGTGCTGGATCAATATCTTTCAGAAAAAAGACGGTTCGATCGGCTTTGAACGCCAGCCCTTCGAAACGTGGGCAAAAAACTGACCACACGTTCCCACCCGGGCCCGACACAGAGGAGATAAACTCTCTTTCGAAAAACTCTCACACAGGGGGGCGACAAGACCAGTCGGCCGTCTCATAGAAGCCGCATGCAGCTTTCATCACTCCAGTTTGACAACAGTTTTGTCCGCCATCTTCCAGGCGATGCCAATCCCGGCAACGCCAGCCGTCAGGTCTGTCACGCCTGCTATTCGAAGGTCTTTCCGACTACGGTGAGAAGACCACACCTGATCGCCTGTTCGCCCGAGGCGGCCGCCCTGCTCGATCTCGACAGCAGCAGCTGCCGGACCGAGCTGTTCTGCTCTCTCTTTTCCGGCAACGATATCCTCCCCGGCATGTTTCCCTTTGCGATGTGTTACGGCGGCCACCAGTTTGGTCACTGGGCCGGACAGCTCGGCGACGGCCGGGCGATCAATCTCGGCGAGCTGGTCAACAGCCGGGGCCGGCGGTGGATGCTGCAGCTCAAAGGTGCCGGACCAACGCCATACTCACGCAGAGCCGACGGGCTGGCGGTACTGCGGTCTTCGCTGCGCGAGTTTCTGGCCAGTGAAGCGATGTACCATCTGGGAGTGCCGACCACGAGGGCCTTAAGCCTTGTCGAAACCGGTGAGCAGGTGATGCGGGACATGTTTTATGACGGCAACCCCCGCCTCGAGCCGGGGGCGGTTGTCTGCCGTCTCTCCCCCTCGTTTACCCGTTTTGGAAACTTCGAAATTTTTGCGGCCAGAAATGATGTCAGCACCTTGAAACAGCTGGTCGATTATACCATGGCAACCGATTTTTCCGGTTTCGGCGAACCAGGCACAACCACATATCTTCACTGGTTTGCCGAGATCTGCCGCAGGACAGCGGAGATGATCGTCCACTGGATGCGGGTCGGATTCGTCCACGGGGTGATGAACACCGATAATATGTCGATACTCGGATTGACCATCGACTATGGGCCCTACGGCTGGCTTGAAGGCTACGAACCGCTGTGGACACCGAACACCACCGATCTGCCGGGAAGGCGCTACGCCTTTGCCAACCAGCCCGCTGTCGGGATGTGGAATCTGGCCCGACTGGCCGACAGCCTGCTGCCGCTTGTCGACGGGACCGAGCAGCTGCAGGAGACAGTTGAGGAGGACTACCGGAAGTACTTTGTTCAGCGCTGGCATCAGATGATGACCGCAAAACTCGGCTTCCGCCACTTTCAGGGCAAAGAGGACGAGACCCTGATTGCAAAACTGCTTGAGCTGCTTGAGACAACCGAGACCGATATGACCATCTTTTTCCGCCAGCTTGCGCTGATCACCCCCGCGTCAACAGCAGAGGAGACCGCCGTCATTCCCGAACCCCTTCGTGCTGCGTACTACAGGCCGGAAGAGATTGATGCCGACTATGCCGGCAGACTCTGCCGCTGGCTTACGGCCTATATCGATCGCACCCGGAGAGATCCGAACAGCAGCGGAGAGCGCCGCCGGTTAATGGACACAACCAACCCCAGATATGTACTGCGCAACTACCTTGTCCAACAGGCGGCGGAAGAGGCCGAAAAGGGAGAGTACACGATGATTGATGAGCTGTTTACGCTGCTGAAAAAACCGTATGAAAAACAGCCGCAGGACGAAAAATATTACCGCAGACGACCGGAATGGGCCCGCCATAAACCGGGAAGCGCCACCCTGTCGTGAAGCTCATAATCCGGTACGGTCGTACCGGCTGCATTTCTCATCGTTCTGCCCGGCCGCAATCAGCCTGCAAAAAAATCCGGGGTCCCGTTGCGGGTCTCGACAGCGGAACCCCGGGGTGCTGGCACCGTCTCACTGCTCCGCTTCGACCTCCTCGGGCAGCCGTCGTATTTTGCGCAGCGGCAGCAGAAATGCGACAACGATAAAGCCAAGGGCCATCCCCCCGGCAAGAGCGATCCCGGAGATATCGGGAAACAGAGCCGCATATTTGTCGCTGCCGGTCGCAGCCACAGTCACCTTGCCACCAAGTCCGGCGAACAGAAAACTCTCTTTCAACGTCCCGTACAGCAGAGTAAAGGCAAAGGCGCCGGGCAGGCCGCCGAGCAGAAAGAACCAGGCATCGCGGCGTCCGGCACCAAGGGCGACCACGCCGGTGCCGGGGCAGATACCGCACATCCCCCAGCCGATCCCGAGCAGCAGACCGCCGATGATAACACCGACATACGCCGACTTGACACTCAGGTGAGAGACAACATCAACGATACCGTAGTGAAGCAGCAGAAAAAGACCGCCGCCGGCAAGACCGATCCCGAGAAGAATAGCCTTCATCAAATGGAGATCACGAAAGCGCAGCATGTCAATTATTTTCACAGGATTGGCCGCCCCGGTCCGCTGCAGGGTAAAGCCAAAAAGAAGGCCAAGAACAATCGCAAGGGTAATCTGCATGGTTACTCCTCCCGTCCGTAAAGAGTCAGCGCCACCGGAATGGCAGCGGCAAAGGCGGCGGCCGCAAAGAGATAGCCGCTGAGCGAGGTCTGCATCATGCCGCTCATCATATGGCCGCTGGTGCAGCCGCCGGCGAGCCGGGCCCCGAAGAGGACGAGAAAGCCGCCGACAAAGGCTCTGAAAAGACGTGACAGCCGCATCGAATCGACCTCCGCACCCACCGCAGAGGGGGCGTACAGCTCCGGCTGATCACGTCGCTGTGTCAGCCGGGCAAGAGTGCCGCCGGCAATCATCGCGAGCACAAAGACAAAGCTGTAGTTGATCGGATTTGCTATATTTTTCGCATACTTGCCGCCACTCTTGTTGAGATAGGCGTTGGGGCTGCCGTAGCCGCTTTTGTTGTCGGTACTCTCGACGACAACTGTCGGATCGACCTGCTTCCAGATCAGACCGTCAGCAATGACAAACTGGGTCGAGACACCGATCGGCTTTACCAAGACTGTCGTCAGCAGGAAGCAGATCCCGAGCATCAGCCCCGAGAACTGCCAGTTCCACTGTTTCTGGGTCAGAAGATTCATCACACCACTCCTGTTGTTGAGGTTTTTTTGAAACGGACACAATCACTCATACGCAACGGCGTTGCTGTCTCCCGCTGCCATCACCCGCAAAGAGACCGTTGTGAAGAATACCAGAATCTTCACTGAGAGACAAAGAGAGCCCTGCAACGTCCGGGTTCGGGCGTTTTTCTCGAATCCGGCCAGAAAAGCCTCTTTTTTTACCCGCGGCCGGTCGCTCCACCGTTGTTCCCCTTTGGCAAAGACTCTTTTTCGAGTAGTATGGCAGCAGATGAAAATTCAGGCTGTTTTTCCCGGAGAGCGAGTTCATGGATACGACAAAATTTGCCATCCCGGAGATCATCATCGGCCGCGGCTGCCTGCGCCACGTCGGCAGCAGTGCGCTTCGTCTCGGCGCCCGCCGGGTTCTGCTCGTCAGTGATGCGGGCATCGAAGAGGCCGGCTGGGTCGAACAGGTGTGCGATCTTCTCGGAGCAGCCGGCATTGACATCGCCTACTACTCGAACGTCTCATCGAACCCCCGCGACTGGCAGGTTGAAGAGGGGGCACGGTTCTACCGCGAACAGCAGGCGGATGTGATCATCGCCCTCGGCGGTGGCTCGACCCTTGATACGGCCAAGGGGATTGCGATCATTGCCGCCAACGGCGGCCGGATACGTGACTACGAAGGCGCCAACCAGGTGAGCAGACCACTGCCGCCGATGCTGCTGATCACCACCACCGCCGGCTCGGGCTCGGATGTCTCCCAGTTCTGTATTATCACCGATGTCAAAAGAAAGGTGAAGATGGCAATCATCACCCGTACCCTGATCCCCAATATCGCCATCATTGATTCGCTGCTCTTGACCACCAAGAGCCGAACCCAGATCATCCATTCGGCAGTCGATTCCCTTGCCCACGCGGTCGAATCGTGGCTCTCGACCATCTCCTCTCCGCTCACCGGAATGCACTCGCTGCAGGCGATAGATCAGATTCTCCGCGCCCTGCCAAAAGCACTTGAAGACAAGTCCCTCGACGCACTTGAGCAGCTGAGCACAGCATCGCTTTCCGCCGGAATCGCCTTTTCCAACGCCAGTCTCGGTTCGGAACACGCCCTCGCCCACTCCCTCGGCGGCCACTTTGACATGCGCCACGGGCTGATTCACCCGATCCTGCTGCCGGCGATCATGCGCTACAATCTCGACTTTGCCGAGGCCAGGCTGGCGCGTATCGGTGAGGTGATTCTCAACCGGCGCGAACGTTCCGACCGCAGCACGGCTGTTGCCGGAATCGAATCGATTGAGAACTTCTTTGCCACCCTCGGGGTGAGCACCCGCCTCAGCGCTGAGATCGATGAAAAAGACTATTACCTGCTTGATGAGGTCTGTCAGATGGCGGTCAACGACGCCTGCACCCTCACCAACCCGAGGCCGACTTCAGCAGGTGACCTGCGTAAAGTCTGTGAGGAGGTGTGGTAATGCGCAAGATCGCGTCACTCGAAGATCTGGTCGGCATCGGTCACGGCAAACTCGGCCACTACCAGGAGCTGCAGATGAACCTTCGCCGGCTCGAAAAGACCAACAACGAGCTGCAGGAGAGCCGTGCCGAAATCCAGACCATCCTTGACGGCCTCACCGACATGATGCTGGTCCTCACCGAAGAGATGAAGATTGTCCGCACCAACAAGGCCTTTGCCGAACGCTTCCCCGATCTCGCAGAGGACTCTCACTGTTTTGAGGTCTTCTACGGCGGAACCGCCCCCTGCGACGACTGCCCGGCACTCACCGCGCTCAGTGGAGACAGCACGGTCAAGGCCAGGCGTCTCCATGAACACAGTGACGGATTTCGCCACTACGACATCATCGCCACCCCGCTCATCCTCGGCAGCGCCCGTACCGTCCAGGTCTTCTACCGCGATGTCACCAGTGACATGCAGTTGCAGGCAAAGTACAATCAGGCCGAAAAGATGGCCACCGTCGGCGTACTCGCAGCAGGAGTCGCCCATGAGATCAACAACCCGCTTGCCGTTATCCAGGGCTTTGCCGAAGGCCTGCAGCGGCGGGTGAAACTCCTTGAAGAAGCGGATAGCGAGCTGCTCGACGATTTCAACGAGTACACCGCCACCATTCTCAGCGAGTGTTCCCGCTGTCGGGACATTGTCCGCAACCTGCTCAGCTTCAGCCGTCCCGTTGCCGCCCGCCGGAGCTCACTTGATATCAACCACTGTATTCGTGATACTCTCTTTATCCTCAAACACCATCTCAAGGAACAGACGAAGATTACCCTTGAGCTCAATCTTGACAGACTGCAGCCGATTCATGGCGATGAGTCACAGCTGAAACAGGTGATTATCAACCTCTGCACCAACGCCATTGATGCGATGCAGGAGAGTGGTGGTCGCCTCTTCATCTCAAGCCGGATGACAACACGCGAACAGAGAAAAGGGGTCGAGTTCACCGTCTCTGATGAAGGCTGCGGTATCTCTCCGGAAGATGGTGAAAAACTGTTTGAACCTTTCTTCACCACAAAAACTGTCGGCGAGGGGGTTGGTATCGGCCTCTCCACCTGCTACTCGATCGTCGCCAGCCATAACGGAGAGATCACCGTGGCGAGCACACCCGGAAAAGGCGCCGCCTTCACTGTCTTCCTTCCGGAGGAGCCATGAACCAGGAATCGACCCTGCTG
>PDWI01001277.1_pt1 | contig 39963 bp, 31 predicted proteins | sample 1430891 | NCBI WGS metagenome assembly PDWI01 (sample SAMN01162508, study PRJNA174530) | Oral metagenome, whole genome shotgun sequencing project. | biome: Marine environment; feature: Marine mammal; material: Swab sample of the gingival sulcus; isolation source: swab sample of gingival sulcus... | reverse complement strand
TTTCCTTAGCTTTATAAGATTAGGCGTATTTTTTTATAAAACTAGGAATCCTCTTGTGTCTGTCAAGATATTTTTTTCACAATATTATAGAAAGAACCTAAAATATTTAAAAATTATAGGCAGGGTATATTGATTTTCAGTAAACCTTATATAAACTAATTTTGGTTTATATTGAAAACAGTAAAGCTAATATGTATATTTACACAAAGTTAGATTTAGACAGGATAGAACTTTCAATGAAGAATTTAGAAGAGAATTGCTATAAAAACCTAGTAAAGTTTGTTTTGCAAGAGTATTTGGGTACAATTATGCTTGATAAAGTGGATAGCGATACAATAAAAGAGTGTATAAAGCTAAACATAGCGGATAAAAAATTGGAACTGTTTGGAGATCTTGATTATGAAAAGGTTAAAATCTTAGCTGATTTTGGTATTGATTATCTTTCATTGGGAGCACTTACTCACAGTGTTAAAAGTTTTGATTTAAGTTTGTTGGTTGAGTAGATGAAGCTATTTTTTTATTTATTTTTGGCTCTCTTTATATATTCGTGTGCCAATGATTATACCAGATCTCCTCGAGGGGGAGAAGAGGATAAAACACCGTTGGAAATTGTGGGAGCAAGTTTAAAAAACGGATCTTTAAATGTTGATAGAGATATTGATGTATATATTGATTTTAATGAGTATTTCTATTGGGAAAGTAGAACTAATGGTCTGGAAATCTCTCCATACTCAATAAAGGATAACTATAGCGTAGAGTGGAATGAGAGTGGTTTAAGTATAGATTTTTTTGATTTGCCGGAAGATCAAACTGTTTTTATATCTCTAAATACAAATCTAAAAGATTTAAGAAAAAACAGTTTAAAGGATAACTATATTCTTGCCTTCTCTACGGGTAACAGGTTGGATAGTTGTGAGGTTAAAGCTACACTCAAATATGAGGTTGTTGGAGATAAGTTTAATAAAATTAAAAATTTTTCGGACTACAAGATTGCTCTATATGATTATAATGAAGTTTTAGACAGCACAATTTATAATAGCAGAATAAGATATTATCTTGGAGTTAACAAAGAGGGTAAGGCTCATTTTAAGAATATAAAAGAGGGTGAATATCTTCCACTTCTTCTCAAAGATAGGAATAGAAATAATAGAGCTGAGTTTTATAATGATGAGTTATACTCAACTGGAAATGGAAAGATAAATTTGGGAGGAAACGGCAAAGACAGTTTAGTTTTCACAGCTGCTATTTTTGATACCATACCTGCAAATATTGAAAGTGTAAAACCTTTAAACTCATCACTTATAATGTTAAACTTTTCAGAAGAGATAAAAAGGTTTAATATTGAAAAAATTGTTATTGATACCACTGAAACAGAGTTTGAGCTGTTGAAAAATAGTCAAAACAAAGAGCTTATTATTTTTGTTAAAGATTCATTAAAAGATTACAACAATATTGAAATAGATTTTGGATCAATTATTGATATTTGGGGCAACAAAACAGAAAAAAAACTTCTCAAATATAAATTTATGACAGATTCTGTTCCTATGGCAAATTTTGGAATAAAGAGTACGTCAAACTTTACAACAAATGAGGATGATACCCTCGTTGTAAGATACACTACAAAATCAGAGATAAAGCCATCTTTTTTTCTTGCTACCGATAAGCTAATAAATCTTGATAGCAAACTTATAAGAAGCCCTCTAGAAGACAGGTTACCGTTGTCGGATCTTGATGATCCTGATGGAGAAGATCTTCTTGTTAAACTTAGGGAAGATACTCTATTGCTTAAAAAATTTAAATTGTCTAGGAGCAAGGGTAGAGGCTCTGTACTTTTTGATACAGTTCCAAGTACCAAGAGACCGGTTCTTCTAGCAAAAGAGGTTGATACAGGTAAAAGAAAAGCCATAAAAGATGTAAAGTTTCCCCTTACTCTAACTCTTGAAGCGGGTAGATATACTTTCTCCCTTTTTGATGATATAAATGGTAATGGTTTGTATGATGGAGGTATGAAGAGTAACTTTATCTCTGAAAGTTTCTACTTTGTAAAGGATACTATTGAAGTAAGAAAAAATTGGGAAACCAATGGTATATTTTTTACAAAATAACCTGAGTTGTTTTTGAAGGTATACCCAATATCTTTCCTTTGTTCTTAATCTATATTTTTTACTTTTTGAAATGATTTATCCAGTAAAAGTATAGTTGGGAACAGCAGTAAATATAGGAATATAGCAATTTTGAAAGAGAAGTTTAATCCATAGTTATCCCCTAAGTAACCTACAAAAAGTACAACGAGAGAACTTACTCCAAAGTTTATTGCCATATAAACGCTATTTATAAAAGAAGGTTTGCTGCTCTTAGTATCGTGTACGTATGAGAGTATTAAAGGTCCTGTTCCAAATAAAAATAGACCTGTTAACATTAAAAAAGGCAGTGGATTTAAAGAATCTATTGTTTGGTAGAGAAGAGTCATAAAAATAGAGGATCCTGTTGTAACAATAATTAACATCTTTCTTCTTCCAATTTTATCGGAGATATATCCTGCCCCCATAACACCTATGACTCCGGCAAATTGTAAAAATGCTAAAGCAATCCCTCCAAATGTTAGAGAGTACCCCCTATTTGTCAAATATGTAGGTAAATATAGAGTGAGAATAGATTTTACTGCCGATTGAAAAATTGCAAATAGAGCTAGAGCGATAAAGAAAGGTATATATTTCTTTACTCTCTCTTTTCTACTGTTTTCAACAATGGTTTTCTCATTTTTAACTATTTTTTTTACCTCCACATCTCTTAAAGCTATAAAGAGAAATAGTGATGTTAAAAGACCCAGTGGTATCACTTTGTATACACCTTCCAATCCCCAAAGAGCGAGAGCTCCTGTAAGTATTAGAGGTCCTAATGTTCTTGCAGCTTCTCCTCCTACCATATAAAAGCTCATTCCCAATCCTATTCTCTTACCTGAAGATTCTCTTATCATTACGGGAGAAGGTATATGAAAAAGTGCTGAACTTATTCCGGAAATAAATAGAAGAACTATTAGTAGATAGTATGATTCCACTACCCCTAACAGACACATACTTATTGCTGTAATTGAGGGTGTTAAGATAACAATATATTTCATATCTGTTTTCTCTACCATCCAACCAAACAGTGGGTTTAAAAGTGAGGGAACTTTTCTGGCTATATCCAAAAAAGCACTCAGAGAAAGGGTTATTCCCAATTTTGATATGAGAAGAGGTAGTAGCGGAGCAAGAAATGATGAGAATATATCATGAGACATGTGTCCCAGTGATATTGTTAGTACTTTTTTAAAATTAAATTTTTCACTCATAAAGTTCCCATTCAATTTTTTAAGTAATCTCTACTTTTAGAAAAGGCTTTTGTAAAAGCTCTCAATATTACTAATTAGTTTAAATAATTGCTATTAAAAACTATTCATAAATTGTGATTTTTTATCCATCAAGCTAAAAGTTTTAAAGAAAAATATCCTCCAATGGTGAAGATTTAACTTTATAGTCACTCTTAATATTGGATTAATTATAGCTTGAAATATAGGTTAAACAAAACTACATTTAATCAGATATGGTTTGTAAGGTATCTTGAAGTTGCTAAATTAAATAAAAACTGACTGGTAAACTAATGAAATATATACTTACAGGTGGAGGATCGGGAGGTCATATATATCCATCTCTTGCGATAGCCGATAAGATAAAAGAGAAAGAGGTTGACGCTAAATTTTTATACATAGGAGTAAAGGGGAGAATAGAGAAAGATATTGTTCCTAAGTCGGGGTATGATTTAAAACTTGTTCACGCAAAAGGATTTTTAGGAAGAAAGATAAGTTTAGAGTTTTTTAAGTTTGTGTTTTTTAATCTTTTAGGTACAATAAGTTCTATTTTTATAGTGGCAAGATTTAAACCTGACATTGTTATTGGAAGTGGAGGTTTTGGTTCTGCTCCGGTTGTTTTTGCTACAATGTTCATGAAAAAGATCTTTCGCTATAAAACAAAAATTTTTCTTTTTGAAGCCAATGCAGAGCCCGGTAAAATGGTTGAATTTACGGGTAAATTTGCAGATGGAGTGGGAACTGTTTATGAAAAATGCACTCGTTTTTTCCCAAAAAACAGTAAGCATGTTGGTTATCCTGTAAGAGATCTTTTCCAAAAAGATGGTTCTAACATTGGTAAAGATGATAATGTTATCCCTAAGGATAGATTTAAAATTTTGGTTTTTGGAGGATCTCAAGGTTCAAAACTATTAAATGAGAGTGTCGTTAAGCTTTTAAAATATGCTGAAAAAGAGAATATTTTTATTATTCATGCTACAGGAAAAGATAATAATCAATATAAGGCTTATTCGGAAACATTATCCATGGTTGAAAAATTGGGTATTGATTCTGAGAAGTTAAAAAAATATTATTTGATCCACTCATACCTGGAAAATATAGATTACTACTACAAAAAATCGGATCTCATTATATCAAGAGCCGGAGCCGGAACTATTGCAGAGATAGCGGTTACACAAAGACCATCTATTTTAGTTCCTCTCTCGGGAGCTGCCGGAGATCATCAAGTTTTAAATGCTATGTATTTAAAGAGTATAAATGCTGCTGATGTTGTTTTTGAAGAGATAGATTTTAAAAGTGGAAACAGGGTAGTCTCAATATCTGCACTATTGGATAAGATTAGAGGTTTTAGAGATGATGAAGATAAAAGAGAGCAGGTTGTTTTAAACAGTGGTAAAACTATTGAGAATCTTGGAACAGAGTCTATTTATCTATATATAAAATCAATTATGAAAGATAGATGTTTTAATCCTGAAAATGGGGAAATATCTCAAATAAAATATAAGAAAAACAGTAAAGAGAGTAACTCTATTGAAGATTTTGATATGTCATACACAAGGTTAACATCTGGTGGTTTCTTGAAAATGATATCCAGAGAGAAGGTGGTTAGGGAAAGTTCTCTACTGGGAGTTTATACAAACTATAAAATAGATCTCTATCTAACTTCACCAAACTGGAGAGTAAGAAATAATGGTGTTAAAATTATATCTCAATTGGCTAAAAGTGAATATATAGAAAAGCTTTCTTATCTCTTTAACGATAGGAGAAAGGCTAAACTTTCACATAGATTGTTAGGAGGAGATTTTATCCAAGTAGGTTTTATAAGAAGAAATATTATAATAGCTTACAGGAGGATAGGTGTTTTTAACGATATTGTTGAAAGAGATCTTAAATTAGCTCTTTCAGATCCATATTTTGAAGTAGTGTCAGAATCTCTCAAAACATTATCCTTTTTCAGTAATGAAATAAAGAAAAATTTTGGTATATGTGAACTTGTAAGGAATACCCTTTTTAGAAAGGAACTTGAGATAATTATAGAAGCTATAAATACATTTGGTTTTTTAATAAAATCTGTTGAGGAATACTCTATCTTAAAGAGATTCTACTATCATAAAAGCAGTAAGGTAAGAGAGTCCGTTATAGCTTCATTAAAGAGAATGTATGTATCCAAAATTGTTGATAGAGAGTTTGTTAAGAATGAGTTGGACAATATACTCATTACATCTTCTGATTTTATACCAATGTTTTCAATAAAAAATATTATTAAGGATATATAGATATGTTTTATTATCTTTCAAATCTTTCAAACAAATATGAGCTTCTATCATTTTTCAGATTGTTTGATTCTATACTTTTTAGATCAACGGCATCAATGATAACAGCTCTTCTGGTATCTATAATTTTTGGCAGACATATTATAAATATTCTTTACAAACTAAAGATTAGGGATGTTGTAAGGGACTATCAAGGTATTTCAGCAAATGATAAAAAAGGAACACCTACTATGGGTGGAATAATCATAATACTTTCAATTTCATTATCTCTCCTTATTTGGTCAAATTTAGGCTCTGTATTTGTTATTACAACATTTTTTTCCCTAATCTGGTTTGGAGTTTTAGGTGCAGTAGATGATTATTATAAAATTAAATTTAAAGATAGCGATAAAGGTCTTTCCCAATTTAAAAAGTTCTTATTTCAGATTATAGCTGCAGTGGTAATTGCATATGTTTTTACTCTAAGTCCATACTCTCCATTCTCTCCTGAAGAGGTTACAAAGCTATATCTACCATTTGCAAAAAGTAGTTTTGGTATAGAGTTGGGTCTCTTTTATCCTATATTTTTGGTTTTAGTAATAGTATCAATAGCAAATGCCGTTAATTTTGCCGATGGTATGGATGGGTTAGCTATAGTTCCTTCCATAACTTCAGCTGCTGTTTTTGGTTTGTTAGCCTATATTGTGGGTAACTATAATTTTTCAAGTTATCTTCTTTACAAGTTTGTTCCGGGAACCGGAGAGATGCTTATTGTAGCTGCATCTCTTATAGGTAGTGGTATGGGCTTTTTATGGTACAACTCATACCCTGCTTCAGTGTTTATGGGAGATACAGGATCTATGGCAATTGGTGGTGTTTTAGCTGTTTTAGTAATCTCTGTAAAGCAGGAGTTTCTATTTGCTATTTCCGGAGGTATTTTTGTTGCGGAAGCCTTTAGTGTCCTTGTACAGGAGAAGATAGGTATAAATATGTTGGGGAGAAGAATATTTTACAGAGCTCCATTACATGATACTTTTAAATATATGGGATCTTCCGAAACAAAAATTGTTCAGAGATTATGGATCTTAAGTATAATTCTTTCACTCGTAGCCCTTCTTTCAATCAAGATTAGGTAGGAGTTTTCGAGAAAGTATTAATACTTAACTATTGTTCTAAAAAGTAGATTTTCTATAAAATAATTTGCTTTATAAGTTTTTAAATAAAATTAGGATAATATTTTGAAATTAAATATAGTTTCCGTTAAAAAATCATCAATATTTTTATATGCAATACTTTTTATATCATTAACTTTTTTCCTTATAGTGAAGAGCAGCCTCTATAAAACCATAGCTAAATACTATGGAGAAGAGTCTGTTATTGAGGTTGTTCCAAAATCTTTTACTTTGGGTTTTATAAAGGTAAAACGACCTAAGTTTTTAGGTGGAGGTAAGCTTTCAAATTCAGATATAGAGAAGCTTAAATCATTGGAGTTTATTAATAGTGTTGAACCTGTTTATCTTCTAAAAGCTCCCGCAAAAATTTCAGGTAAGCTTGGTAAATCATACTATGGTACAGATTTGGCTGTTTTTGGAAAAAACTTTAATGATAGCTTGAGTTCTGATATATTAAATATATATTGTTCCTCAAAAATTTTGGATTTTTATAATTTTGGATTTTCCGTTTCATCAAATCTTCCGGGTGTTGATGAGTCTATTATTAAGAGTATGATTTTAGACCTTTCTATAGGAAAAAGCAGTTTCAAATCTTCCGGCATTCCCAAAAACTATAAAGCAAAGGTTAAAGGCCTGAGAAGTGATATTAGTATTTTAGGTATAACTCTTGATATTAAAGACCTTAGAAAGATAGCCAAAGCAGGAAATCATAAAATAGCTATTTCCAAGCTCAAAGTTGTAGTTGCACCGGGATTTGATCCTAAGTATGCTAATGAAAAAATTAAAGCTATGGGGTACAAAGTAAATAGGGAAGACTCTATTATAGGCAAAATTCGTCAAAATAGTAAACTCATTACCATTCTGATGCAAATACCTACAATAATATTTTTTATAATTATACTTTTTTTTACAATAGCTCTAAGAAAAAGTGATCTTATCATAATGAAGAGAGAGATAAGTATGCTCTATGTTTTAGGTCTTAAAAGGTCTTCAATTATAGCTATGATTTTGAGAAAAACATTTATTGCCATCCTTTTCTCCATACTAACTACTCTTGCTCTTTTTTATCTGTTATTTGTCTCTCTTGAAGAGAATATAAACAGTGTTTCTGCACTATTTTCAGTATCCTATAATATTAATGAAATTGTTCTGGGTGTTGTAATTGTGGTACTAGCTTCTTTAATCCAAGAAGCTTTAGTTTCATTCTATCTCATAAAGAAGTTTAAGATAAATGATCTAAATTAGGATCTAATGAAAAAAGGTTAATTCACTTTTCTGATTCTTCGTGTTTACAACTTTCAAAAGGAAACCTTAAATTAAAGATCTTTAAAGAGTCATAAATATATTGAATAGACAAACCAGAATTATTTAACTTGAATAAACAGTAAAAAAAATATATTTTTAACTACTAAAACCTTTTCTGTTGAGGAGGAATTGGGTCTAAATTAAAGATCTTTAAATCTTAATTCCAGTTGGGTTTTTTTGGATTGTTGTAACTTAAAGGTAATTTGTTTATTATGGGTAGAGTGATATCGATTGCAAATCAAAAAGGTGGAGTTGGTAAGACTACAACAGCTGTTAATTTGGCTTCAAGTTTAGCTGTTGCCGAAAAAAAAGTTCTCCTTATAGATTTTGATCCTCAAGCAAACTCAACCAGTGGATTTGGAATTGACAGTGAGAAGAAGGAGCTCTCTATATATGATGCCATCACCAACGGAGAGTCTCTTGAAACCATTATAGAACCTTACGAAAAACTTGAAAAGTATTTGCATATTGTTCCTGCAAAAATAGATCTTGTTGGGGCTGAGGTTGAGCTTGTTTCAGTAATCTCAAGAGAGACAAGATTAAAGAGAGCATTAGATAAAATATCAGATAAATATGATTATATTTTGATTGATACATCTCCATCACTTGGACTTTTAACAATTAATGCATTAACAGCATCGGATAGTGTAATAATTCCCGTACAAGCAGAGTATTATGCTCTTGAGGGATTGACTCAACTGATGAACACAATTCATCTGGTTAAACAAAACTTGAATCCATCATTAGAGATTGAAGGTGTACTACTGACAATGTTTGACACTAGACTTAATCTTTCTAAAGAGGTTTCTAAAGAGGTTGAGAAATTTTTTGCAAGCAAAATGTTTAGAACAAGAATTAGTAGAAATGTTAAATTAGCTGAAGCCCCTAGTCATGGGAAACCTGTAATTATGTATGATGCCGGTTCAACAGGAGCTTTAAACTACATAAATCTAGCTGAGGAGATTTTAAGTGGCTATAAATAGTGAAAAAAAGTTAGGTAAAGGACTAGGATCACTTTTTGATAAACAAGCTCCAACCATAGGTGGTGATAACGGATTGGATGAAAACTCTGTTGTTATGATAGATATCAACTTAATTGAAACAAACCCTTTCCAACCTAGAAAATCGTTTAATCAAGCAGCAATAAATGAACTTGCCATATCCATAAGGGAGAATGGTTTAATACAACCGATTAATGTTAGAAAAAGCGGAGACAGATATCAACTTATTACCGGAGAAAGAAGATTAAGAGCTGTTAAACAGATAGGTCAAAAAGAGATAAAAGCTATTATCTTAAACGATTTTACTGACAGCAAGATGATGGCTGTAGCTATAATTGAAAATATTCAAAGAGAAAATCTTAATCCTGTTGATATATCCGATTCTTTTCAGCAACTTATAGACTCATGTGGTTATACCCAAGAACAGGTTGCAGATAAAGTTGGAAAATCAAGATCTTCAGTTGCGAATTTTTTGAGACTTCAGAAGTTGCCTCCTAGAGTAAAAAACGGTATTGTTAATGAAGAAATCTCTTTTGGTCATGCTAAAATTATACTAAGTTTAGGTAGTATTGAGAAACAGTTTACTCTTTTTGAAATGATTAAGGCAAAGAATCTCAATATAAGGCAAACGGAGGCTATGGCAAAACAGCTAAAGTTTCCTGAAATGGATGTTAAAAAGCCTGCTGTAATTGATCCCGTATTTATTACGGAACAGGAAAATAGAATTTCAAGATTGATTGATGGAAGAAAGGTCAGAATCAAGTTGACCAATGAGGATGCAGGAACTATAAATATTAAATTCTCTTCTGAGGAGGATTTGAGATCAATAATAACTCATTTAAAGCTAAATGGATAATAAACAGAGCTTTTTGTTAAAAATATAAAGAGATAAATTTTTATGAATAAAAAAATTTTAGTTATTACAACCGGCGGAACTATCGCCATGAAAAAGTTTACAAAAGATGTTGGAGCTGTTCCTGCTCTCACAGGAAGTGATCTTATTGAGCTTGTTCCGGGTCTTAAAAACTTAGCAACTTTGGAAGTTTCTGAATATTGTAATATTCCAAGCCCTTTTATGACACCCGAAAAAATGTTTGAACTAGCCAAGTATATTGAGGCTAAAATTATTGATTATGATGGTGTTGTTGTTACTCACGGAACTGATACTGTTGAGGAGACCTCTTATCTTGTTGATCTTATAGTAAATACAAAGAAGCCTATTGTATTTACGGCAGCAATGAGATCAAATGATGAGGTTGGTTTGGATGGTCCTAGAAATCTTTTAGATGCTGTTAGAGTTGCTTCCTCCGAATATAGTGGAGGAAGAGGTGTTATGCTGGTTATAAGCAGTAAAATATTCAGTGTGAGAGAGGTTTATAAAACATCAACAGGATTTGCAAACGCCTTTGGTGCTCCAAACTATGGTTTCTTGGGAATGGTTGATGCTGATGAAGCTATATTTTACAGAAGACCTGAGATTAGGGAAAATTATGATGCTGATAATCTTGAAAAAAATGTTGATGCAATAAAGGTTACAACGGGAGATGATAGGAAATTTATTGATTGTGCAATTCTTTCAGGTGCAAAGGGTCTTGTTATTGAAGCTTTTGGAAGAGGTAATGTTCCTCCGGTTATACAAGATGCTATTTATGATGCAATTAAAGAGGGGATTGTTGTTGTTATAACTTCCAGAGTTCCGAATGGTAGGGTTAAAGGCGTTTACGGATACCCGGGTGGAGGTAAATCGCTTGAGAAGATAGGTGCAATCATGGGTGGAGATCTTAATAGTGAAAAAGCAAGGCTTAAGCTCATGGTTTTAATGGGTATGGGAATGGATAGAGACTCCATAAGGTCTTGTTTTGAAAATTTCTTTAATTTTAAATCGGAGTAGGTTATGAGTGAAGAGTTCCTTTCATCTCTAAAATCCTCTTCAAGTATTGATGAGATTGCTACAATAATACTTGAAAACTGGAAAAGTGTTGAACCTGATAATCTTTCTGGAAGTGAGATTATAGAGTTTAGAAAGTTTCTCTTAAACAAAAATTTTATTTCTCTCTCCAAAAAATTAACTCCAACAGATTCATTTTCTTACAACAGATTTAATTTCTCCAGAGCAGTTTTGGGAGAGCTTGATAAGAAAAAACTTATATACAACAAACTTAAGTTTGCCATTTGGCATAAACTTGTAACAAGAAAAGTTATAAGCTTTTTGGCAAAAGTTGAAAATGAGGAGACAAAGAGTAAGTTATCTTTACTAATTGAATCCTTAAAATCTTTGGAGGATGTATCATCTCCTATAAACAGAAGAGAGATTGCAGAAAAGTTTATGATCCTTTCAGATCTTACAGGTCAACTAGGGTATCATATGTTTTCAATAATTTCAATAAAAAGATCAGTTACCAGTGATCCTGAATTTATAGATGCAACTCTTTTTTTAGGTAAAGCTTATATTGAAATGGGATCAGCTCTTAATAGAAGAGATAGAAGTGGAAAAAGTTCAGAATACAATATAAATCAATCCAAATATATATTTGAAAGTTCACTTGAAAAACTTCCACCAGAAAAGAGGGAAAAAGTTAGTGATCTTTTAGATTCTATAAAAACTCTTATGGGGGAGATAAAGAAGCAGAAAATAGTGGGTAAAAACACTATTGCCCAAGTGGTTGTAGAGGATTTTATATCTGATAAATTGACAAAACTTGAAGATTTTGTTATTGGGGGATATAAGAATAATAGATTTGCCTTCCCTTCAAATGTTATGGAGTATAAAAGTTACAAGGTTGTAAACGAGACTACAAAGGAACAGGCAGAGAGTATCTCTTTAGGTGATAATGAAGGTGGAGTTGAAACACCTCTTTCGGTATCAAAATCTATGGATCAATTTAGGGAAAATGCTCTTAAGAAACCCGGAAAACTGTTTGATTTGTACAACAATAATGAGAGGATTAAAGAGAACTCTCACAAAGTTAAATCAGGAAAGGTTAAATCTGATAGTTTAGGATACAAAATTGAACCTAGGGAGAGATTAAAAAAGCTTATTGAGGAAAAAAGTGAACTTCTTAAAAAAAAATAGTTCTAAAAAAGTAATTCTTGTATTTTATTTAGCTCTTATATTTGCTGCTTCAAGTCTTTCCATTAAGACTCCAAATTTAGGTGTAAGTTATAGTGATAAAATATTCCATTTTTTTGAGTATTTTCTCCTTGGAGCTTTGATGTTCAGGTATCTTTCAGATGTAAAAAATTGCTCTATTGCAAAGAGTTTAATTTTGACGATAGTTATTGGTGCTTTATACGCTGCAACAGACGAGATACATCAAGGGTTTGTGGACTATTTTGATACCGGTCATTATGGTTGAGTTAGAACACCCAGCTTTCTTGATTGGTTAGCAGATTTAATTGGTATCTTTGCAGGTTCCTTTTCTTATCTTTTTTTCAAGAAAAGATTTTTGTAGGTGCTTCTTGTGTAAGGTTAAAGCTTAAATCTGAATTGGTTTAGGTTTTTTAGTCAGGGTTTAATTTGGATATATATGAAAAAGTTGTCTGCCTTTGAAAAATAATAATATAAAAATGTAGGATTGAATATGCTTAGTGGGATTAAGCCGTCAAAAGTAAAAAATTATACAGGTGCATTTGTTTTTCTCTTCAGTTTTGTCATCTATCTTATAACAGTTGCACCTACAACATCATATTGGGATTGTGGTGAATTTATTGCAACTTCACATATTTTGGGGGTTCCACACCCTCCGGGAGCTCCATTATTCCTTCTTTTGGGAAGAATTTTTTCTATACTTCCTATAGCGGGTGATATTGGACTTAGGGTGAACCTTATATCTGTTATCTCAAGCTCTTTTACAGTGCTTTTCCTATTTTTAATATCTGTTAGGTTGATAGTTATTTGGCGAGGAAAGGTAGAAAACTTCCATGATATGGTAATAGTTTATGGCGGGTCTTTAATAGGTGCTTTAACATTTGCGTTTACGGATACTTTCTGGTTTAACGCCGTTGAAGCTGAGGTTTATGCTCTTTCAATGTTTTTTACCTCCTTTATAATCTGGCTTTTAATGAAATGGATTGAAACCCATAAAGATCCCGATAGCAGTAGGTATCTTCTTTTAATTATGCTTGCAGTTGGCTTGGGTACAGGAGTTCACCTTTTAAATATTCTTACACTTCCTTCGGCTATATTCCTAATGTGGTTTTATGATAGAAGAATGGCTATCATTACAGGTATTGGAATGGTTCTTTCTATTGGAGCTCTCTTTGGTATGGACCCTGAAGCTAAGATCTATGCTCTTCTTCTATTTACTTCCGGAGCAATCTACTACTATAGAAGTGAAAATCAAGACTACTCTTTAGCCTTTATAGCTCCTGTTTTGCTTATTATAGGGTATTCAACATATATGTTAATATATATAAGAGCAGGTTTGAATCCTCCTATAAATGAGAATGATCCATCAACAATTGAGAGAATGATAGATTATCTTTCCCGTAAACAATATGGAGATGAGAAGCAGTTTAGAAACGCTTTATTCTTTATGTTTGGTGAGGAAAATAGAAAATATTTGGAATCTGTTGCAAAGATGGGCTTAACTGCCGGTTCTCCTGAGGATCCTTGGAAAAGTCATTGGTCATTTTTCTGGAACTATCAGGTAGTTGAGATGTATGTTAGATATTTTAATTGGCAATTTATAGGTAAAAATATTGATAATATTAAACAAATAATTACTATTAAAGGTCTCTACGGAATTCCATTCTTGATTGGTTTGTGGGGTGCTATAAGCCACTTTTTTAAAGATTGGAAGAGAGGGATAGGGTTACTTTCACTATTTATAGTTCTTGGTTTAGGTTTAATAATTTATCAAAATCAGGATTGGGGTCAACCGAGAGAAAGAGATTATTTCTATGTAGGTTCATTTTTCATTTTCTCTATATGGATAGGAATGGGGGTTACTTTTGTATTGGATTCTATTAAGGAGTTAAAACTTAAATCTCTCGTAATACCTCTATTCATAATTTCTTTAATTGTTCCGGCTCTTGAGATAAATGCAAATATTTTTCAAGCAAACAGAACAGGAAACTATTTAGCTTGGGATTACTCTAAAAATATTTTGGAGAGTTGTGATAAAGATGCAGTTCTTTTTACAAATGGAGATAATGATACATTCCCACTTTGGTATCTTCAAGAGGTTGAAGGTATTAGAAAAGATATAACCATTGTTAATCTTTCTCTTCTAAATACAGATTGGTATGTAAAACAGATGAAGCTTAAAATACCAAATCTGATTACCTATTCAAACAGTTACATCAACAAAAACTTTTCCCAAGATATTGAAGATGTTTCAATAATTCTCAAAAGATTGTGGGAAGAACCAAGAGAGATTGAGCTTCCGGTAAAAGATGGAAAAACTATCAAGTGGACAATGAAACCTACCATACATGTTAATATTGATGGAGAGCCAACAGGTATGATTAAGGTTCAAGATCAGATGGTTCTTCATATACTTGCAAACAATGCTAAAATGGGATGGAAACATCCTATCTGTTTTGCCGTTACTGTTTCAAGTGCAAACTATATTGGACTTGATCAATACCTTAGAATGGATGGTTTGGTCTATAGAGTTATGGATTATAAGGCTAACAGATCAATTGAGCCAAAAGTAGTTTATAATAGAATTTTCAAGAAATTTAAAGATCACTACAGAAATCTTGGTGATAAGAGTGTTTACTATGATGAGAATAAGATAAGGTTATTACAAAATTATAGATCTGCTTTTATGCAACTTGCAACCCACTATTTGGATACCTCATCTCTTAAATTCCAACCTAATGATTCTACTGTTAACGTAGAACTTGATCAGGATCTTTTAAATAAAGATTTAAGTTTTGAGGAGTTTGAAAAGTTAAAAGATAGAACTAAGATTGGTTATGTTCTTTCAAAAATGGAATCTATTATTCCTGTTGCTAATATAAGATACACTAATCCTCTAATTATAACTGAAATAGCCGGACTATTAAAATATTCCGGTCAGCCTAAGAGAGGTTATAAGCTTTTGGTAAACACAGATATCTCAAAAGAGACAAATGAGAAAAAGATACAATTTCTCATGAGAGCCAATAAGTATGGGTATCAAAAGTTTTCTGAAGAGAAAATAGAGGAACTTTTCAAAGAGATAAAGAATCAAGGCTCTATAGTTGATAATATTAGGGATCTTACAGATCTGTATATGGTTTCAACTCAGGTTGGTAATCCTCTATTATCAGATAAGATTAAGCATGATATTGAAACTTCTATTGAAGCTGTTAATAACAATAGAATAAAAATTGACCTTTATAAAGAGTGGGCAGTGGGTATTTACAGCTCCGGTAATACAGATGAAGCAATAAGAGTTTTAGATAGAGTTGCCAATAAATATAGAGATACTGAATCGTTATCAATAAAGTTTCAGATCCAAATTAGAGAAAATATGGAGAAGGAAGCTCTTAAAACGGTTAATCAGATTCTTGAGATAAATCCAAATGATAAGAAGTATCAAGATATTAGGGATGAGCTGTTAAAGAGAGTTGGCAGAGAGTAGAGAAGACTATTTATGGTCTTCATATTACCGGGTTGAATAAAATTTTTTATTACTCATTTATGAATTGTAAGCTCCGCTACTCTCTATAGATAAGTATTGGGTTAAAAATCACCCTCACTCTAACCATCTTCTTGCAAGAGAGAGGCAGTTAAAATATCTTCTCCCTTCTGGGGAGAAGATACCCAAAGGGCAGATGAGGGTAGAGAAAATGAAGCTACTTTATTCACAGATTTAAGGAATAAGAAAGATGTGTATAGAGAGTACTCTTTTAAAAGAGAGGGCAACGAAGTTGAAGAAGAGGTTCTTTTAATGTTTCCATCATTGATAATTAGGATTAAAAAGGTATGAAAATATCCTCAATAGTTAGGATCTTAATAACCGGAGTAATCTTTTACCTCCTGTTTAGGTTTACGGGAATAGATCTAAATAATCTTTTCAATGATCTTTTAAAAATAGATATTCAATCCCTAATCTATGGTTTTATCTTTTTAAATATATCAATATTTGTAAGTGGATTTAGATGGAGATACCTTTTAAATAGTTTAGGTTTTCCTTTGAGTCAAATCTTCTGTATAAAGGAATATTACAAAGCTCACTTCTATAATAATTTTCTTCCAACATCCGTGGGTGGAGATATTTCAAGGATATATAATGCAGGTAAAAAGGCGGGAAGTGTTGAAGATGTTTTAACTACCGTTTTTTTAGAAAGAGGCTTGGGGATTATATCTTTGGTAGCAATCTCTTGTATAGGTATGCTCTTCTTGGATCTTAGTATAAAACTAAAAATTGTAACTTATCTCATGCTACCCTCAACTATTGCTCTCCTTTTGCTTCCTGTTATACCTAAAACCAATGCTATTTTAGTAAAAGTGGTATCAGTTTTGCCAAAATCTATGGAAAGTAGGCTTTTAAAGATTTTAGATATATTTTTAAGCTTTCACAATAGACCTTTAACACTCTTTATAGCACTTTCATACTCTCTTTTCTTTAGGGTAGTAGAATCTGTTTTTGTTTTCTTTATAGTTAACGGTCTTGGTATAGATTTCAGTTTTCAATATGTTTTAGTTCTCCATTCCATTGTTAGTGTGATAAAGTTTATACCTATTACCATAAATGGTTTAGGAGTTAGTGAAACAGCATGGGTTACGCTTACCATAAATAGTGGGATAGGGAAAGAGAAAGCAGCACTAATAAGTTTGCTTATCTTCTCAATATCTTTTATTAACAGTATTATTGGAGGTGGTATAAGTGTGATTGAGAAGTATAGAAGGTAGAGAGGCAAGATTTTGCATCTTTTAAAATGAGATACTAGGTGTTCAATTATAACATTATCTATAGTAGTCAATTTGGTCATAACCACTAAAATATTTATCCTCTCACCAAAGAAGACCCATAAAAAGTTTACTATTTTAAGCCATGGGAAAATTTGTTTTTTATAAAATTTTTGGTGTTGATTAGAAATTAACTATTTTCAATCTTGAAAATATTATTATAGATCCCTACATTTAAAACTTAATCTTAATTTACTGATTATGGGTTTAAAATGGATGAAAATAAAGTTTTGGATCTTATAAAAGCTAAAGATTTGATCCAACTTGAAGTTTTAACAGAATCTGGATATGATTTTGTTTCCTTAAACAAAAAATATTCTCTTATTACATATCTAATAAAATGTAGTGATATTGAAGATCAAATTTTAATTGATATCTTAGAGCTTTTTTTAGGTGGTGGTATTGAAGCAAAAGTTAAGGGTAAGTTTAAAAAACAACCAATATATATTGCAGCTGAAAAGGGTTTTAAAAAATGTTATGATCTCTTATTGAAGTACAATGGAGATGAGAATAGTAAGTTTTCCCCTTTGGGATTGCATATTTTAGGTATAGGTAAAAGTGCAAAAGAGTTAATAAAAGAAAGGTTTATTTAATGGGAACAACAGAAAAACCAATTTTTGAGTTTAGAAGATCACTCTTTATTGAAAACCCTATGAAATTTTTTCAAGCTATAATTTTTTTGGGTGGATCATTCTTTTTAGTTGATATTATTTTTGGAAGACATTATGCTATTTTGAGTCTTTTCCTGAGCTTTCTTTCATTACCGGAGATCTTTTTTCCCTTCATATATAAAATTTATAACGATAAAATTCATGTAAACAGATTCTTTTATAAGATTAATAAGGATCTTTCATACTATAGGAAAGTTTACAAGGATAGAAATGGTGTTTTTCTTTCTCCTTACAGAAATAAGAGCAGAATGGAGAATTTTAGAGGTGTCTTACTCAGAATACCTGCTGAAGACAGGGAAGAGGTGTATAGTTTCTTAAAAGAGAGGATTGAGAGAATTGAAGAAGAAAATTAAAATAAATGAGGAACAGGAAAATCTTTTAAGGGGATTAGCAAAAATAATAGCACAGAGAGGGTTTGCTTCCCCTGTTATTTTTTTATTGGAATCAATGCAACCATTAAACTATATAATTAGTCAAATTATGGCTTATGCAGAGCCTTTTGCTACTTTTCTTGTAAACGAAAAAAATTATAATAATATTATAGCTATTTTAGAACAAAGAGAAGGTATAGACTATTTTCTAACTATTCTTGAGGATGAGGAAAATATTAGATTGGTTGAACAGAAGAAGAGAAAAGCTGTTTTAAAAGATATTAAAAAGATGAAGAAGGTAGCTAAAAAAGATAAAAAAAGTTTTTTACAAAAGTTAAAGGGTTTAAAGAAATAGAGAAATCTATTGGTCTCTAAGAGTATTTGTAAACTTGTGATCAATCCGTTATAATTTTTTCAGAAGATCCTATTCTATTCCTTTTTCTTTCTACACAACTTTTGATAGAGTTGAAACCCTAGTTTCTCCTAGCATCTATAAAGCTTTTAACAAAGAGTATAATTGCTACTATTGTAGTTAATACCATTACTCCTACACGGATAAGTGCCAGTGAATCCTCTCTATCCATAGCTCCTAAAGTTGGCTTAATTAGACCAATTAGGACAATTACTGTAAATATAACAGCAATATGAGCTATAGTTTTATTTTCATTTTTCAAACCCTTGTACAGAAATAATAATATTACTCCTATAGCTGTTGGGATTAAAGCTGTAAGGGAAGGGGTGTCTGATGAGAAGTATCCCCATAATGGTAGTGTTATCAAGGTAATTGCATTTATTAAACTTGCGGTATGTGGTTTCATTTTCTATCCAATTTAATTTATTATTATTTCCTTTAGAATGTCTGCCAACTTCTTATTACTGTACCATCAATTTTTTCTGAATGGATCACTTGGTGTTCCCAGTTTATTGATCTCATAAAAAAAACTTTCACTACTCGTTTCCGGTCAGTCTGACTTTTTAGGGCAATCTCAGGGATTAGTTGTTATTCTCTAATCTCTAACTATTTTTTTAGATTTAGAGTATACTCAATATATCTAACCTTTCTATTAAAGTCAAAGAGATTAGTATTTTATTAATTTCAGACTGCCTGTCAACTTCGTATCATTGCGTCATTGATTTTTTCTGCAATGGATCATCTAGTATCTCTAGGCTATGGATCGCATAAAAAAATGACTTCTTCTACTATTTGCTTCTTGAAAGTCTGACTTTTATGGCAACCCAAGACTACTATTTTACTAATCTATAAACTAAAATTAATTTTGTTTTAAATTATGACAACGATTTTTATATTTAGCGATCAAAGGTTTAAAAAATTATTGGGAGAGAAATTGAAGATTCTATTACTGACTATTTTAATATCCATTATCTCCTTAAATGGATTTACAATAGCAAATAATGTAAACCATCCGGAAATTGATTGGAAGGTTTTAGAAACGAAACATATTGAAGTAGTTTATCATGACCCTTTGAGAGATGATGCTGTTTTAACCTCCAAGATAGCTGAAGAAACATACGAAGCATACACAAAGCTTTATGATATAACCTTGGATGAAAAGGTTCAGATCTTTATCTCCGATATGGATGATATAATGAATGGGTTTTCTATGCTTGGCGAGTTTATTGTAATTTGGGTAGGAAATAACGATTATCCAAAATATTTTACCGGAAAGACTAAATGGCTGAGAAGGGTTATATCTCATGAAATTTCTCACCATTTTTTAACCAATGCCATTACAACTTGGGCTGATATCTTTTATCCGGCCAGAGGATTTTTCCCTGGAACCTTTCATGAGGGTTATGCTCAATACTTCAGTGGTGAGCCATGGGGGTATGGCAGGCAGGATGCATATTTAAGGTCCGGTGTTTTAGAAAGAGATCTTAACGAGGAAAAGGCGTTGGGCTTCCACTACGCTACCGGTTTTTCAATGACTAAATATCTGGCGACTTTCTATGGAGAAGAGAAGATGTTTAAACTTCTCAAATATAGAAATGAAATGAAGCTATTTAATTTTGAGGATGCTTTTAAGGAGGTTTACGGTAAAAGTTTTGAAGATTTCAGAGAGGAGTGGGAGAGATATATCTATACCTACTATTATGGTCAGTTTTACGAAGAGGGTAAAACTCTTATGGATTCAACCGGTTATAAAAGTGTGAATGCTCAAAAAACTATCACAATTCCATGGCATTCAATATCAAGCTTAAAGATTAAAGGTGATAATGCTCTTATCTTTGGAAAGAAAAATAGTTCTCAATACTACTACAATCTTGTAAAAGCTAAGCTTAAAAGGGATTCTCTAAATGTAGATAAACTGGAGTTTGAAGATGAAAAAGAGATCTTTAGAGGTGGAGGAGTTTCATCTTTAGATATTAGTAGGAGTGGTATATTTGTTACCTATGTAGAGCAACTTCACAGAGAGTATAACTGTATAAGATCTGTTGTTAAGCTATATGATAGTGATAATGATGAAACAGTTGAGATAGGAAAGGGTTCTAATCCTCAGGTAGATAGCAAGGGAGATGTTTTCTTTGTTGGTGGAGAGCATAATAGCAGAACGATTTTTAGATCCCATAATATGGATAATATCGAGCTGTTTCCAAAAGCTTTGGATAACCAATATCTTTTCTTAACACTTTCTCCAGATGAGAAAAAAATCGCTTTTGTAAAGTATGATGAGAACTCGGAAATATCACTGAATATCTATAATCTGGAAACAAATAAGATAGAGCGAGAAGTTGCTCATGATGAGCATATTAAGAATCTTTATTGGGATGAGAACGGGCTATTTGTAACCTATGAGTCCAAGAGTGATTTTAAGGGTTCTTTAAAGAAGTATGATCTTGCATCTAACAAGTTTATCCATTTTGACACACCTCCGTTTAATTTCCAATTTTTTACAATAATTGAGGGAAAGTCGGATAGCTATAAGATGCTTACAAGAGGTTTATTAAGGAGAAAAGAGAATAAGTTTGGTACTCTTACAGTGAAAAAGATTGATGAGGAGCCAAAACTAACCCTCGATAAAAACTACTATAGAAAATGGATAGAGGTTAAACCTTCTATTGATATCTCAAACAGAGGGATTGATTCTCCTATAGTTTATGAAAGTGATTACTCTACTTTTAAAAATTTTAGAAAAATAGTTTTCCTTCCTGTTCCTCTCATAGATGGATTCTCCCTCTCATCATCTTTTATGGATCCTTTAGGTCATAATATTATCGCTTTCTCATCATATATTCCTTACAATTTTGATTCTGATGATATTTGGATTTATGGTTCTGTAACAAATAGACAATTTTACCCAAATATAACCTTGGATATCTTAAAATATAAATTTCTTGGAGGGTTCTATGAAGATGAACCTTACTACACAAGGGTTATTGATATGGGGCTTAAATTTGACTACTCACCTAAGTTCGATTTTTCTTTTTGGAAGCTAGGGTTTATGGCAGGTATCGGTTATACAGATGTTGAGAAGATTGATGATGATTTTGATCATGATGATATTATTGAAAATGGATCTACTCCGTATGGAGAAGCGGGATTTTCTTTAAGCTATAATCTTCCCGTAGTAAATTCATCTATACATCCTGTTGAAACTTTTAAAATCTCTCATACTATAAGAGGTGCAAATAAAGATGCAGGGTCAGACTATAGTTTTACAAATAATAGATCTGACATGTTTTTAGGATTCTCTCCTACATATTTATGGCTTGGAACACCTTTCCTTACATTTACAAACTCTACATATTTTGAGTTCCAAAACGGTAAATACCTTACACAAAATGGTATTGGTATAGATGATTTTAAAAATATTCCAGTTGAAAATATTTTAAACAATAGAAAATATTTCAGAGGTTATAGCGATAAGCTTTCAGGAGATATGATCTTCTCAAATAAAACAGAGGCTTGGTTAAAAATTTCCGATAATTTTGGTAAAATGTTCGGTGTGAGACCTGAGATCTTTTCCTTTGGATATTTGGGGATAGGAGCTTTTTACGATAACGGTTCTATTTGGAATGGTAATGAGCGTTCTGAATTTATCTCCAATGGTTTTGAGATTAAGAGCAAGGTTAACCTACTTATATTGGACTTTATTGTTAAATTAGGTAGGGCTTATGATGAAGATTTTAATAAGCTCGATGATTATATTCAGATTGAAATTCCTATGCCTAAATTGTTTTAGGCTTAAATTAAAAAGGCGGGTTTTACTCGCCTTTTTTTTCATGAAAAATCAAAAATAATAAGTTGACTTATATTTTTTGCTTAGATATTTTCAGGGGAAGATCTTTTATAAGGGTATAAATGAAGAGTATAATAAAGGTATTTCTAACATATTTAATTGCTATCATAATAAATATCTTTCTTTGGAACCTGATCGTTGAAACTTTTATTTTTAAAAGTTCAGGGGGGTATTTTGATAAAGAGATTGGTAAGCGAGGTATTTCTTATAAGCATTCTGTTTGGAGTTCCGAAGGGTATTCAAACCTTATACTTGATTCCTTAGGTTTTAATAACTATCCATATAAACTAGAAAAAGATCCAAATCAAAAAAGAGTTGTTATTATTGGGGATTCATTTACTGAAGCTTTTCAAGTTGATAGAGACTCAAATTTTGTGACACTTCTCGGTAAAAGTTTAGGTAGTGGATATGAGGTTTTAAATTTTGGAATTAGTGGAGCCACTATGTCTGATCATATCTATACCTCCAATTTCATTTCAAAAAAACTAGATCCAGATATTATTATTTTAGAGGTTAATACTCTAGCTGATTTTGGGAGTGAAAATTTTAATCCTCAAAATTGGCTTCATATTGAAAATGATAAAAATTCTTATAAAATTTCTTCAAATTATTCTTTGGATAAAAAAACTAAAATAAAAAACTTTCTTTATAATTTTTCTGGATTATCAGGATATGCTATTGTTCGATTTAAAGAACTTATTTACTCCATAAAGAGATTCAGTAGTGTTGATAATAGCTCCAATAAGAGCTTTGATCTACAAAAAAAGAAAGAAGAGTTGGAAAATTTAGTTTCATGGGAGCTTTCTTGTCTCAAAAAAAATTATACCAATATTGTAGTAATCTCTTTAGATAACCTTCCTATAATAGAGGATAATAAGTTTAAATTACCTAATAAAAGTGTAAGTAGAAAATTTGAAGAGGATTTAATTAAAAGTAAATTGCTTTCTGAAAATATTGAACTGATTGAGGTAGAAAAAAAGATTATGGAACTATCTTTAAAAAATAGGATTTCATATATAGGTGCAAATAATAAAAAAGTTGGTTTTGGGCATTTAAATAATAAAGGTCATAGAGTTGTATCAAAAATATTGTATGACTATGTAAAAAATATGTTTAATAATCTTCCATCGGAGAGAGGTTAAATGATGGTTTTTTCCAGTGTAACTTTTCTGATATTTTTTATTATCGTTTACTCTCTTTTGGTAAGTTTTAAGGGTAGAGTTTCTTTAACAAAATTTGTACTTCTGTCTTCAAGTTATTTTTTCTATGGATATTGGAACTATAAATTTTTATCTCTAATCATTTTTTCTACAATTCTAGATTACATTGTGGGGGGAAGAATATATCAATCCTCCTCTTCGAAAAATAGGAAGCTATTACTTACAATTAGTATGGTTTCAAATTTAGGATTGCTATTTTTCTTTAAGTATTTCAACTTTTTCATAGAATCGTTTAACTCCTCATTTGGCTTTTTAGGTTTAAGTTTTCATACTTTAAATATTATTCTTCCTGTAGGGATCTCTTTCTATACTTTCCAAACTATGAGCTATACAATAGATATTTATAGAAAGAGCTTAAAGCCTTCTAAATCTTTTTTGGATTTTAGTATTTTTGTTGCATTTTTCCCTCAACTTGTAGCTGGACCAATTGTTAGAGCTGTTGATTTCCTCCCTCAAATTGAAAGAGATATATCTATCTCAAAAGATAATTTTTTTAAGGGAGGGCAGATATTCCTTAACGGTTTCTTAAAAAAACTTCTTATTGCAGATACTCTTGCTTATTTTGTTGATTATGTTTTTGCAAATCCTTCGGTTTTTGATAGTTATACAATTTGGGCAGCGGTAGTTGCCTACACTATCCAAATTTTTTGTGATTTTAGTGGTTATTCATATATGGCAATAGGTATAGCTAAAATTATAGGCTTTGATCTTCCTGAAAACTTTAGATCTCCATATATTGCTTTAAATATTACACAATTTTGGAGAAGATGGCATATCTCTCTTTCTACATGGCTTAGAGATTATCTGTATATTTCACTGGGAGGGAATAGAAAAGGATCTTTTAGGACATATCAAAACCTTTTCTTAACAATGGTTTTAGGAGGATTGTGGCATGGAGCTAGTTGGAATTTTGTTATTTGGGGAGGTTTACACGGATTAGGACTGATTATTCATAAACTATATCTTAAATGGTTTTCTCCTTCAGAATCTTTTTTGGCAAAATCTGTATCTTGGTTTTCAACAATGTTATTTGTTATGATTTGTTGGGTCTATTTTAGGGCTGAATCTTTTGAATTTTCTTCAATCATGCTTAAAAAAATGTTTGTTTTTGAAGATGGGGTACACTACATATATACAAAGTTTGTAGTTATTATGGTTATGGTAATTATTTCCCACATCTTTGCTTTGAAAGGGTATGATAGGAAATATTATTTTGTAGATTTGAAATCATTTAAAGGTGCATTTATTTTGGTATTTGCTCTATTTCTATTTCTGCTTTTTAGCCCTATAAATACAGCTCCTTTTATCTATTTCCAGTTTTAGATTATGAAGAGAATCTTTATTTTAATATTACCCCTTTTCTTATCTTGTGTTCTAAGTAATGAAAATAAAAAGACAGTTCTTATTATAGGGGATTCTACTGTTTCAAGCTATTTTATTTCAGAAAAATTCAGTGGTTGGGGAGAAACAATTGATAGAAGATTTTTACCGAATGTAAGAGTTGTTAATATAGCTAAGTCAGGAGCTACAGCTTCCTCTTTTATTTCGAACGGGTTATTAGAAAAGGGTCTTAGAAGAGGTTCTGAGTTTACCCTTATTCAGTTTGGACATAATGAGTATTTTCAAGGAATAGATATTGAAACCTATAGAAAGAGTCTCAAATATATTGCGAAACAATTACAAAATTGTGGATCTACTCCTATATTTGTAACACCTGTTGTAAGGTTATATTTTAACTCTGAAAATATTATTGAAGATCAACTTCTTCCATTTTCCAATGAAATTAAGAGTTTAGGTAAAGAGCTTGGTATTAATGTAGTTGATCTCTATAATGGGTCAAAGCTATATTTTGAATCTATTGGAGAAGATAAAGCATTAAAACTCTCGCCAGACAGAACACATTTTAATAAAGAAGGAAGTTGTATTTTATCAAATATTGTAGCTGATACTCTAAGTAGTATCAATTTTGAGATATCTAACTATATAAAAAAAAAGAGATGATTAAAATATGTATAATAAATTTTTAGGAATTACTTTATTTCTTTTATTTAACAACCTATTCTCTCAATCTTTTGTTGTTGAAGTTGGTGGTTATATCCCTACAGATATGAGTTTAAAAGTTGAGACAAATATTGAAAATTATAGTGGCAAAAAATCTGAAACCATATACACAGCTCCCTATTTTCAACTTTCACTTTCCTATCTACATAAAGTTGCAGAGATATTAGAAAAGCCTTTGTCGGTTGGTTTTAGCATAGGTTATGAGGGAGAAGCGAGATCTATTGAGAGCTTTAAACCTATAGGGTTTTCAAATATTCCTTTAGTTGCGGTTCTATCTTATGATTATTTTAAATTAAAAGATGTTGCTTTTTCTTCAAGGTTATCTTTAGGGTATAATATAATTATCCCTGTTTCTGAACTTGGAAAGGAGTGGGATAGAAATGAGGGAGGAGTATACTTCTCTTTATCTACCGGTATCACTTTTTCCGATAATTATACCTTTTTTTTAGGATTTTCCAACTCTGAAAATATTCAGGGAGAAGATTTAAGTAATGGTACTTATATAAGTAATATTTATTCCCACTCAAAAGTAACAATATCTTTAGGAAAATCTATAGATTTTTAAAACTCCTACTACGGTTTTGAAAAGAAATAGGGTTTTACAATAAAGCCTACCAAAATCTTTACAACCTGAGAGATAGTGTCTATTGTATCTATTACTAATTTGCAATAACTCTCTTGTTTATGATCTTTTTTCAGTATACCCTATTCAAGAATTATAAAAATATTTAAAAAAAATATTTCATAAAATAAAGATTTTTTTTATAATTAATCACTTGATTGTATATTCTCTTTCTATCTATTAAGAGGATTTTACTTTACAAAAGATTGTTTAATAAGGTTTTGTTTGATAAAATTTTATGATTTTTAATAATCAGTTTTTGTATGGTTATACCCTATAAAATAGTGTAATTTGAGAATAAAATTTATCAAGCAATCTGTTTCCTATTTTAATATATTAAACGGATAAGAGTATTAGTTTTTATGCAAGTCAAAAGTGGTGAAAAGGAGTTTTTTTATGCCATCAAAGAAAAATAGAACAAAGTATATATTTGTTACGGGAGGGGTGGTTTCATCTTTAGGAAAAGGAATCTCTGCCGCTAGTATAGGTCTATTATTAAAGCAGAGAGGTCTAAAGGTTTCAATTCTTAAATTGGATCCATATTTAAATCTAGATCCCGGAACAATGTCTCCATATCAACATGGAGAGGTTTTTGTAACTGATGATGGTGCTGAAACTGATCTTGATCTTGGTCACTATGAGAGATTTATTGATGAGAATATGGGTAGGATGAACAATACTACTTCGGGGCAAATATATGAGAGTGTACTAGCCAAAGAGAGAAAAGGGGATTACTTAGGTGGAACTGTTCAAGTTATTCCTCATATTACCAATGAGATTAAATCTAAAATTTATGATGTTGCTAAAAAAACGGGTGCAGATGTTATACTTATTGAGATAGGTGGTACTGTAGGGGATATTGAATCTTTACCTTTTATTGAAGCAATCAGACAGTTTAGATTTGATGTTGGGCCTGAAAATACTGTTTATATACATGTTACCTACATTCCTTATGTTAGAGCTGCCGGAGAGATGAAAACAAAGCCTACTCAACACTCTGTTAAAAATTTGTTGGAACTTGGCATTCAGCCAGAAATCCTCATATGTAGGTCTGAAGAGAAGCTTCCAAAGGAAAATAAGGAAAAGATAGCCCTATTCTGTAATGTTGAAAAAAAATGTGTTATAGATGCTGCTGATTCCCCTTCTATTTATGAGGTTCCTCTCTCTTTCTATAAGAGTAAAGTTGATGAGATAATTTTAAACAAGCTTAATCTTGAAGCCGGTGATGCTGATCTTGCAAATTGGAAAAAGGTTGTAAGACGAATTAAAAACCCTCAAAAGGATGTTAAGATTGCTATTGTTGGAAAATATGTTGAACTTGGAGATGCCTACAAAAGTATTTTAGAAGCTTTTATTCACGCAGGAAGTGAGAACAATGCAAAGGTTAATATAAATTTTGTTGCTAGCGAAGATATTGAGAAAAATGGACCTTCAGAGTTACTTTCAGATTCTGACGGTATTTTAGTTCCCGGTGGATTTGGTCATAGGGGTATTGAGGGTAAACTCTTGGCTGTTAAGTTTGCAAGAGAAAATAATATACCTTTCTTTGGTATCTGTTTGGGTATGCAGTGTGCTGTTATTGAGTTTGCAAGAAATGTTGGTGGAATGAAAAATGCCAATAGTACTGAGTTTGCAAGAAAGTTAAAATATCCTGTTATTGATCTTATGGCAGATCAGAAAAAGGTTAAATCTAAAGGGGGAACTATGAGACTTGGTTCTTTCGGTTGTAAACTTAGCAAAGGAACTAAGCTCTATAAAGCCTACGGTACCGAAAATATTAAGGAAAGACACAGACATAGGTTTGAAGTTAATAACTCATTTATTGGAAGTTTAGAAGATTGTGGTCTGGTTGCTTCCGGTAGAAATACAGAGCTTAATCTTGTTGAAGCTATTGAACTTCCGGAACACCCTTGGTTTGTTGGAGTTCAGTATCATCCGGAATTAAAATCAAGAGTTATGAAAGCTCATCCTCTTTTTAGAGATTTTGTTAAGGCGAGTATAGCGGAAAAAAAGAAGAGATCTAATTAATCTTATTACTATAGGGAGATCTGTTTCCTTTACGGATCTCCTCCCTTTTTGCGGTTATCTTTTTTGTTATACTTATCAAACCTACATTTATCATAATTTTAGAATCTTTTTAGATCTTAAAGTTCTAAGATTATTTTTACATTAACTTCATTTTTAATCTTTTATTAAACCTTTAGTAAGGTTCTATTTATAGATTGTTTGGATTTACTCTGTTAAAAAAAATAGTGATATAAAACAATGAACGATGTGTTAGAGTTTTTATACAGTTTGCAGTTTAGTGGAATAAAACTTGGACTTCAAAATATTAAAAATCTTTTGGAGTATCACAATATTGATTACAAAAGCCTAAAGTTTATTCATATTGCCGGAACCAATGGAAAAGGTTCTACTGCAAATATTTTAAATTCAATATATTCATATTCTGGATACAAGGTTGGACTCTTTACCTCTCCCCATATAACCTCTTTTAATGAGAGGATAAGGGTTAATGGAGAGATGATTACGGATAGTGAACTATCTTCTGTTACCTCTAAATTAAAGGATGGTATTAAGAGATTTAATACAACATTTTTTGAAGCAACTACAGCAATAGCAATTCAATATTTTATAGAGAGAAATGTTGATCTTGTAATTTTTGAAACAGGTCTTGGCGGTAGATTTGATTCTACAAATATTGTAGATCCAATTCTTTCTATAATCACAACCATTGGTTATGATCATCAATCTTTTCTGGGTAACTCGATTGTTGGTATTGCAAAGGAGAAAGCAGGGATTATAAAGAGAGGTGTTCCTCTTGTTGTTAATGAGGAAAATAAGCTTATTTCAAATATTTTTAAATCAAAAGCTCACTCCCTAAAATCACCTTTTTATCTAACATCCGGAAGAAAGATAAGAGTTCATAAGAACGGGCAAATCTCATTTAAGTTCAACGGAGAGCCTGTAAGATCAAATTTTTCTTTAAATGGAAAGTTTCAAATTAAGAATTTTAGGGCTGTTTTACAATCTGTAGAGATTTTAAACAGTGATTTTCCTGTTTCTGTTGTTCAGCTTAAAAAATCTCTTTCAAACCTCTATGTGAAGGGAAGAATGGAGGAGATCTCTAAAGACCCTTGGATAATTTTGGATGCTGCTCACAATCAAGAGGGGCTCAATAATTTGAAAGAGGAGCTTAAAAGTTATGATTACAAGAATCTTTATTTGATAACCGGAGTATTAAAAGATAAGGATTATGGGAAAATTTTGAAGATTTTATCAACTATTTCAAATCAAATTGCAATTTTCCCACCATTTAATAAAAGATCTCTTGATATTAATGATCTAAAAACTTATATTTCAAGAAACGGGTATTCTCAGTTTAATACCTTCCAAAGTTCAAGAGAAGCTTTTAGGCAAATTCTCAGAAAATATTGTTCGGGAGATTTGATTTTAGTCACAGGTTCACATTTTGTCTTGTCTGACTTTATCAGTCAATGTATCAATTAAATTTTGTCTTATTTTTTTCAGTTTAAAATTATTAAAAATAAAAGTTTATAACAGGAGTAGTCTGATGGAAGAGATCACTATGGATCTTAAAACTTTAAAGAAGAAAACCGTTAAGGAGTTGCATCAAATAGCTGATACAATAGGTTTGGAAGATTACGCAGGTCTTTTGAAACAGGATCTTATTTTTAGAATATTGGAGAATAATGCACAAAAACAGGATATTGTTGAGGGTGATGGTCTTCTAGAGGTCCTTTCAGATGGTTTTGGCTTTCTTAGGTCTCCAAATACAAACTATTTAGCCGGTAAAAATGATATATATGTATCTCCTACTCAAATTAAAAGATTTGGTCTTAGAACAGGACACTATGTAAGTGGTCAAATAAGATCTCCTAAAGAGGGAGAGAAATTTTTTGCACTTTTAAAAATAGATAGTGTTAATGGAATGGATCCTGAAAGGGTTAGGAGATCTATAAGATTTGAAAATCTTACCCCTCTTCACCCTGATGATAGATTTACCCTTGAAAATAAGAGGTTTAAATCTGAAAATGAAACATTAAGAATTTTAGATCTTTTTACACCTATTGGTAAAGGACAGAGAGCTTTAATTGTTTCTCCTCCTAAAACAGGTAAAACAACTATATTAAAACAGATTGCAAATGCTATAAGTCTTAATAGTCCTAAAACAACAGTTATTATGCTTCTTATTGACGAGAGACCTGAAGAGGTTACTGAAATGCAGAGAGCTGTTAAGGGTGAGGTTGTGAGTTCAACCTTTGATGAGAAGCCGGAAAGACATATCTCTGTTGCAAAAATGGCTCTTGAGAAGGCAAAACGAATGGTTGAGTATGGAAATGATGTTGTTATTCTTTTAGACAGTATCACAAGGCTTGCGAGAGCTTACAATGCTGTTGCTCCTCACAGTGGAAGAATCCTCTCTGGTGGTGTTGATGCAAATGCCCTTTATGAGCCAAAAAGATTTTATGGTGCTGCGAGAAATATTGAAGAGGGGGGATCTCTTTCAATTATTGCTACTGCCTTAGTTGATACCGGATCTAGAATGGATGAGGTTATCTTTGAAGAGTTTAAGGGTACGGGTAATTTAGAGCTTACTCTTGACAGAAAACTTTCAGAGATGAGAATATATCCTGCTATTGATATTAATAAATCAAGTACTAGAAAAGAGGATCTTCTTTTAGATAGATCTACATTAAATAAGATGTGGATTTTAAGAAAGATGTTAGCTCCTATGACAAATATTGAATCAATGAAGTTTGTTAAGTCAAAAATGGCTGAAACAGATACAAATATTGAGCTGTTTAAAATAATGAACAGATAGTATCTTTTTAATTAAAAAGTTATCTATTTATTTGGTTTATAGAAGCATAAAAGTTTATAAAATTAAAGTAGAGATAGGTTACAACCTGTCTCTATTTTGTTTTCAGACCTCCGATAAGCTTCGCATTACTGCATCCTAATTTTTTTCTGCAATGGATCACATAAAATTAAATTCCTTGTACTACTCGTTTCTATCCAGTCTGACTTTTTAAGGCAGCCTCAGCCGTTGCACGCAACGGCTCTACAATTCATAACTTATCCCCTTTCCAAGGGGAGATGCCCAAAGGACAGAGGGGTAATTTCTCATCTTCCGTCTCCCGTCTTCTGCCTTTCACTTTCTTTTTCACCTAAAAGCTTAATTAGGCATTATTGCCATAGATCATATTTTTTTAATTACTATATATTAAAAAAAAGCTAACAACTTTTCATTTAGTAAATTATATTGAGGGTAATGTTGAATAAGCTTTACAGTAAATCCTAGTTTATGGAGTTTTTAATGATTAAAAAAATATGGCCTATATTAGTTTTTCTACTAGCTACAATAATCCTTTTCTCCGGATTCATATTCTCCGATGATCTCCTTTTTAGTTCTGATCAAATTGAGAGTGGTGTTTTTTTTAGACAGATGTATGCAGATTTTGTAAAAGAGAATTTGGAGATGCCTCTATGGGATAGATTTATTACCTCCGGATTACCATTTGTAGATGCTATGCATGGAGATACCTTTTATCCTGCTACAATACTCAAATTTTTTATACCTCTCTATAAAGCTCTAGGAGCTAAACTTGTTATCCATGTTTTTCTTGCAGGGGTATTTATGTTTATCTTCCTACGAAACTTTGGTATGAAAAGGATCTCATCTTTCTTGGGTGCTTTATCCTATATGACAGCTCCTATGTTTGTTACTCTTGTTCATCCGGGTCATGATGCTAAAATGTATGTAGCTGCTCTATTTCCATTAGCTTTTAATTTTCTTCATAAATATATGTATGGTAAAGGTGTTAGAAATCTAATCTATCTAGGCTTTATTGTAGGTCTTATGATTTTGAGTTCAGGGGTTCATGTTACCTACTTTGGACTATGGCTTATCTTTTTCTACTTTATATTTATTGTTATTAGAAGATACAAGAAAAGCAAAGATCTTAAAGGGCTTTTTTTCAACGGTTCAAACTTTGCCCTATCTATGATCTTCGGTCTAGTTATTGGAGCTGTATCACTACTTCCACCATATCTTTACAAAGAGTACTCCATAAGAGGAACAGACGCTAAAACCTCCTTTGAGCATGCAATCTCTTGGGGACTTCATCCGGAAGAGGCTGTATCCCTTATTGTACCTGAGTTTTGTGGAGAGGGTAGTAGTAAACAGGTTTTGATAGATCAGATGGCAAGCCAAAACGGTATTAGTAAAGATAGGGTTATAGAGTACTATGATAAAAATAGATTAGGGGAGGAGAGAAGCCGTAGAGGGGATACCTATTGGGGTAGAAATATGTTTAAACTCAATAGTGAATATAGTGGAATCCTACCAATTATATTTACTCTTCTAGGATTATTTATCTATAGAGGAAGATATAAATCTCATCTAATCTTCTTCTCTGTAACGGCACTATTTTTCCTGCTATACTCGCTTGTAGATCACACTCCACTATTCTATTTAGCATATAAACTTATCCCTGGGGTTAAACTTCTTAGAGGTCAAAGTATGTCTATGTACCTCTTCACTTTCTCAACTGTTACAGCAATGACAATTATGTTTAACTATATAGAAAACTTTGTAGGTAAGGAGTATAATGATATAGTAAAAAAGAGGTTTAAGATCTTTGGTGGCGTTATAGCTGTTCTCTTTATTATTCCTTTAGTTCCTTCCCTTTTCAACTCTCTTTTTGGAACAGGAGTTATGCCAGATTCTAGCTATATACCACAGATTAGAGTTGGAGCAATAATCTCTATAATCATTACTATTATTGCTCTTGTTATAAGTGATAGATTTATTAAGGGTAAGCTTACAATAATGGTGTTTACTATAATTATGGGAGTTTTAATCTTTGGAGATACCTATAGGGTAAATAAAAAGTTTATCAAAACTGTCGATAGAGCAGATCTCGGTGTTAAGTTTAGTTCAGATCCTCTAATAGATCAGCTTAAAGATCAACTTGAAAAAGAACCATTTAGGGTGTTGAATGCTAATGGTTATAGTAGAAATGAGCTTGGTATTCACGGTATTGAAACCCTCGGTGGATTCCATGATAATGAACTCAAGTGGCATAGATACTATAGAGGTGTTAATAAAGATGGTGTAAACACTGACAAAAATATAATGAGTGGTTTAAGCAGTGGTAATATAAATAATCTCCTCAATATCTCAGGGGTAAAATATATACTGTTTAAAGGTCAAGATGGTAAACCTCAGGTTATTCCAAATAATAGTTATATGCCAAGAGCTTGGACTGTAGGCAAGTATGAGGTGGTCTCTGATGATAACGCTCCACAGAGAATGTTAAACTCTGAATTTGACTTTAAAAATACTATTCTATTACCGGAAAAGATCGATTTTACACCTAGATCTGACAATAAAGAGGTTGGAAAGGTTAAGGATTATAGATGGGAAGGTAATAGTTGTATAATTGATGTTGATATGAAGGAGAATGGTATTCTATTTGTTTCAGATAACTATATGCCTCATTGGAAAGTTACAGATCAAAATGGAAAAGATCATACCATTTATAGAGCAAATTTAACATATAGAGCTATACCTTTGGAAAAAGGTGAGTACCATTTGAGTTTTAATTATGAATCAACCCCTTATATAGTTGGAAAATATTTAACTGTTTTAGGGATTTTAATTACACTTTTAACTTATATTTTAGAAATTAAAAAACAAAGAGAGGCTAAATAATGGAGATTAAGAGAGAAACTAATATTAAAGAACTTAAACATTTTAGTACAGGTAAGGTAAGAGAGATTTATGAGATAGATGATGATAAACTTCTTATTATCACTACTGACAGAATATCAGCTTTTGATGTTATTATGGATGATCCTATTCCTCAAAAAGGTGTAGTTTTAACTCAGGTTGCAAACTTTTGGTTTGATAAGTTTAGCGATGTTGTTAAGAACCATATTATCTCTACAGATCCTGTAAAAGATTTCCCTATTTTAGAACCTTACAAAGAGTATTTAGAGGGTAGATCTATTGTTGTTCACAGATGTAAACCTCTTCCTATAGAGGCTATTGTAAGGGGGTATCTAGCCGGTTCTGGATTAAAAGAGTATAATAGATCTCAAACTGTTTGTGGTATAGAGCTTCCAAAAGGGTTGGTAAACTCTTCAAAACTTCCGGAGCCTATATTTACACCTTCAACAAAAGCTGAGCAAGGTCTTCACGATGAAAATATCTCATATGAAAAAATGGTAGAGATTATTGGTAAAGATCTTTCGGAAAAGATAAAAGAGATATCTTTAAAATTGTATAAAGAAGCTAGTGAGTTTGCCAGGACTAAGGGTATTATTATTGCTGATACTAAGTTTGAGTTTGGTATCTATAATGGTGAACTACTCCTTATTGATGAGGTGTTAACTCCAGACTCTTCGAGATTTTGGCCACTTGATGATTATGAAGAGGGTAGAGGTCAGAAAAGTTTTGATAAACAGTATTTGAGAGATTACCTTGAAAACCTTACAAAAGAGGGTAAGTGGAATAAGGATTTCCCTGCTCCGGCTCTTCCTTTAGATGTTTTAAAGGTAACTAGTGAGAAGTATAGGCAAGCTTTTGATATGCTTAAAAAGTAGAGACTTTTTTAGAGATAATTTTTAAAATGTTTCAGCAATCTTGTTCTTGATTGGATTTTCCATTATCGGTAAATCCAATCGAGAATCTATCAATTTTCGATAAACTCCCTATTACTGCGTCATCACTTTTTCCCTCAAATATCATACTGTTTTAGGCTATGGATTTATAAAAAATAGTTGCTTGTACTACTCGTTTTTTGAAAGTCTTACTTTTAAGGCAATCTCGTTTCTCTTCCCCTTGTTTTGCAATAAAATAAAAATATTCCTATATTGTAATTGTATCAATTTACTTTAGGAATCTACTATGAAAAAGCTAGGCTTAGGAATACAAGAGCTATCAGAACTTAGAAAACATAATAGAGTATATGTGGATAAAACAAAAATCATCAAAAAACTGATAGAAAATGAAAAGTACTGTTTTCTTTCTCGACCAAGAAGATTTGGAAAATCCTTATTGGTTAATACTATAGATGAACTATTTAGTGGAAATAAAGATCTTTTTAAAGATACTTGGATTTATGATAAGTGGAACTTTGAGGAAAGGTTCCCAGTTATAAAAATCAGTCTTTCTGGAATTGGTCTTGACACCTATACCCTACCAGAAGCTCTTGATAGGCTTGTTTCAAATATTGCTAAAAAGTATAATATTAAACTTGAAGAAAGAGATTATTCTGTAAAATTTCAAGAACTTATTCAAAAGCTTAGCAAAACAAATCCTGTTGCTATTTTGATAGATGAATACGATAAGCCAATTATTGACTATATTACTGACATAAAAACAGCTGAAAAAAATAGAGAGATATTAAAAAAATTCTACTCTGTAGTTAAGGATTTGGATAAACATATCAAACTACTCTTTATAACAGGTGTTTCAAAGTTTAGTAGAGTATCGTTTTTTAGTGAACTCAACAATTTAACCGATATAACAATAAAAAAGCAGTATGCAGATATTACAGGATATAGCGAAAAAGAGATTGAAGATAATTATAGAGAGTATTTAGCAGAGATTGAAGATGAGTTTAATCTCGATAGGAAAGGTTTAATGAACCTTATAAAATTATGGTACAATGGATACTCTTGGGATGGTAAAACCTTTGTTTATAATCCATACTCTGTAATAAGTTTTTTGAATGATAGAGAATTTAAAAATTTTTGGTTTAAATCCGGAACTGCTACATTTCTGCTTAAACTTATAAGGGAAAGAGGTATTGATGTAAAAGAGTATGATAAAGGTTTATTGAGTGTAACTGAAGAAGCTTTGGATTCATACAATATAGAAAATATAAATATGACAGTTCTTCTATTTCAAGCAGGATATTTAACTATAAAAAGTAAAGAGATTGATAAGTATAATTACTCTTTATCCTATAATCTAGGTTATCCAAATTTAGAAGTGAGAAGATCTTTTTATCTATTTTTAGGATCTGAACTTGCTGGAGTTCAAGTAGATATCCATTCAAGCAATATGAGAAAGATACTCTCCGCTTTCAGAAGTAACGATATGGAGCTTTTTATTAAGGTTATGAGATCTATTTTTGCATCTATTCCGGATAATCTTTCAAGTGGAAGATATGAAAGCTACTATCATACTGTTATCTACCTGATTTTAATGTTTATTGGAACGGATATTAAGGTTGAAGAGAAAACAAATAAGGGTGTAATTGATGCTGTAGTCAAAACTGAAAACTATATCTACATAATGGAATTTAAAATGAGCAGTGCAAAATCTGCTATGGATCAGATAAAGAGTAAAAAGTATTACGAGAAATATTTAACTAACGATAGAGATATCATCTGTGTAGGAATAGCCTTTAGTAAAGAGGATAGAAATGTGGATGATTTTATAGTTATGGGTTTAGATGAGATTAGGTAGGAATTTGTAATAATAAGTTTAGCATTATTCTGTTATCTCGTATTTATAAATATCTAAAATATTTTCATCTCCATTAAATATGTATATTTTTCCATTTTTTATTTTAAAACTATTATTTGCATGCCAACAATTAAAACCATCTATAAAATCTAATATTGTTTCTTCTATAAACTCCCCATCTTTGTAGATATCTACATAAAACTTACTCTGATCCTCTTCTCTTCTTATATGAGTAGCTTTATTTACTAATAAGTATCCATTATCAGCAAAAATATTATAGATACTAAACTTATCTCTCTTTTCTGCACCAAGCATTCTTCTAATCTCTTTTTCATGTTTTGAGAAAGGGATATTTCTATATCTTCTTGAGATATTTTTGATAAAATTACCCTCAATATCATACATTGAAATTTCATACTTTGAACAAGATTGTTGGAATAGATAAATATATTTTATTTCATCTGTAGCTTGTTTTGGAGTTTTGTATCTGTCTATTGCAAAATTACCTCTTCCATTACCCTTAATATCAAAGCTAAATTGTTTCAACTTTTTGTACTGATCCCTTTCAAAATTATAAATAAAACACTCACTTCCATCTATCCTATTTTCCATAATATTAAATTTTGATCCAATAAATCCCTTAGAGAAAAAATTAATAACATAATCTTGCCTATTAAAAAAAGGTAGATATTTTATATGTTTATATTCTTTAGAGTCAATAAAGGTAAATTTTTTTTCAAGCATATCACCAAGAACTATCTCTCTATCAAAAAATCCAATACCATTTATGAAAGAAAACTCTACAGGACCACTTCCTTTAGCTCCAAATCTATTTAAAACCTTACCCTCTGGAGATACTACAACTATAAATTGTTTATACCCCTCAACGATAAAAAGATTATCAGAGTTATCAATATAAAACCCTCCAAAAGTTATAAACCTTTCGTCAATAGAGTTTATATCTATTGAAACTTTACTTTCGAGATCTAATTTAAAAGAGGGTTTTCCGTATAAAAAGAGAATAGAGATTAAAATTAATATAGTATAAATTTTCATTGGGTTTCTCCTAGTAATAGCTCAGAAACTGTTATTTTTCTATTTTATAAACCTCTAAAATACTATTGAAGAAGTCATTTGCAATAAGTTTTCCGTTTTTAATTTTAGTTGTTTTACCACTTATTCTATTATAGTAACCTTTTATGAAATCAACATTCATTTTATCAATCAAGTTAAGATCCTTATCATAATGGTGTAAAGGAAATTTAAACCTATCTTTATCTTTAAACACTGTATAACTAGGTGAGATATAAAATCCTCCACTACCATCAACAGCAAAAAGTAAGATTGAGTACTTGTATTTCTCTCCATCAATTCCCACAAACCAATTATCTTCACCTTTAATTTCAGATTTACTAAATCTTATTTTAGGTCTTCTTTTGACCTTTGTTTCAAGTTTTATTCCCTTACTATTAAAGATATGAATTATAAAATCATAAGAGTTTTCTACAATGTAAATTTTACCACTATTATAATCTATATCACAGATAGAGCTAATATTTTTTTTAGAGTTAGCTTCATTAAGTTTAATAACCTCATTAAAATCTTGATCAAATAGAGAATGAACAAAAAAATATTTATTTTTAACCTTACTAGGTTTTACAGAAAGATATTTGCCAACAAAAAGGGAATCAGAGTAAGGTTTAAGGTTTAAAAAATCAAACTTACTATTAATATGCTTAATAAAATTAAGATCTGAATCATAAATATTTATAATCTTTCTTTTATGATCAGTAATATATAGTTTCCCATTATTAAAAAATGAATGGGTAGGGTTTATTAATTCTCCAGGACCTGAACCGTGAGCTTCAACGACCTTAATTGTATTAAATTCCTTGTCTAACTTTGCGATTGAGTTTGTAAACCCTCTTCCTTTAGAGATACAATAGTTGCAATCTTCACTATTGTCTTTTCCATAATAATCACTAAGATGTATATTTAAACCAGAGTCTGAATAATCTTTTTTAATCTCTTTTTTTAAAGAAAATCCTAAAAGTAAATTTACAATAATTAGATTTAAAAGAATTTTGGGCATAATGGTTTACTCCACAATTTCATAGGTATAAATATCAGCTATGGAACTTTCCTTATCTAAAATGATTAAATATTTATCCACAAAATAGATATTTTTTGATGAATCATACTCATTAATACTATCCATAAACTTAAACTCTAATCTACCTAAATATTTATCAAACTTATATAAATCGACTAGAAACTTATCTTTATTGGATGGTTTTCTATCCTCAGATATGTTAACGGCAATTAAACTGTTTTCCAAGTTATAGACCTCATAATATGCAGGCTTATACTTGTTTTTCCCAAAAGCACCTCTCTTTTGTAAATCCCTATCTATTTTAGTAATAGATTTTCTTTTATATCTTTTCTTAATATCTAAGATATTTAAAGATGAATCTATTATCGAAAAATGGAAATTATTATCTGATTTCAAGTTTATGATTGCTTTATTACTGTTTACAGATAAAAAGAAGGGAAAAGATGTTCCATTTCTTAACTTTTGATTGCTATACTTTGAATATATTTCTTTGTATTCAATTTTTCTATTCTTAGCAAATATTATTTTCTTTACCGTCCCACCAAATAGACCTGTTTTATAATCAATCTTTAGAGAACGATTTATAATATTATCTCCAATTCTAAAAATTTCAAAAACTCTATCATTACCTGTTTCTAATGAATACTTATATTTATAACTATTCTTATCAAATATGGATAGTTCTCTTTTTTTATAATCCAATCCAAAGATATTTTTATCATCTACAACTATTGATGTTAAATTTTGAAACTCTCCAGGTCCACTTCCTTTTCTACCAATAGTTGCTAGTTTGTTAAACTCTAGATCTGTAACACAGATACAATTTTTATCTCCATCGGGAATATAAAATTTATCATCATCAAAAACGATACCATTTAATAATCCTTTGCTATTTATAGAAAGAATATCTTTAGAGCATATTTTTGATAACTTTATATCAAGAGGTAATAGTTTAGTTGTAAGTATAAGGATTAAAATCGTTAAGAACTTCATATTTCTACTCCTTAGTTTCAAAAGATCCTTAAATTAGAGAACAAACAGGTAAACAATAGTATTACTAACCCGCATATTTCATGAGACTTTAAAATTCCTATAATTTTTCAAAAATTATTGCTCAATAATAAAACGATCTGATATTTCTCCAAAAAATACTATGT
>PDWI01001276.1_pt1 | contig 39972 bp, 34 predicted proteins | sample 1430891 | NCBI WGS metagenome assembly PDWI01 (sample SAMN01162508, study PRJNA174530) | Oral metagenome, whole genome shotgun sequencing project. | biome: Marine environment; feature: Marine mammal; material: Swab sample of the gingival sulcus; isolation source: swab sample of gingival sulcus... | reverse complement strand
TGCTAAAAATTATTTAAAGAAAGAAGAATTAGAAAGTCTCGGAAGAATTGTCAATGCGTATCTTGATTTGGCAGAGGAACGAGCTAAAAGAAAAATCCCTATGACGATGGAAGATTGGGCTAAACGTTTAGACATATTTTTAAAGTTCGATGACAGAGAGATATTAGACAATGCAGGTAGTATTTCAGCAGCAATTGCGAAACAACATGCTGAAAGTGAATTTGAAAAGTACAGAGTTACTCAAGATAGATTATTTGAGTCTGACTTTGATAAATTAATGAATAAAGTAGGAAACAAGGAATAACTAAGCACAATACCATATGATGGGTAATGTGTTCATTTTAAGCCTTTTGTCGTTTCTATCGCCGCATTTGCCATATTTTGTTTGAAAATATTAATAAATACAATTATGAAATCAACAATAACTATTGCTTTGCTTTTTGTATTTGTAGCCTCTTTTTCCGAAAAATTATATATTGTTCCGCCTAAAAAATTGCATTTACTAATAGAACTTACATAGAAAAGCCAAGGGATAAAAGCAAAAAACCAACAAGGTATATCCAAAATATAAGGTGTATTTTTTCATAAACTTTCGGACACTAATGTACTTTCCGGAAAAAATATAACAAAATAAAATAAATTTTACTTAGTTTTGCGCTAACTTTGAACAAATTACTATTAATTACGCAGTAGTGCATATACTCAACCGTTTTCTATCAACATTAGTTATTTGTTTTTGTTGTTTCGGAAGTAATGTCGAAGCACAAACCTTGATTGAGAAATATTACAATAATTCACGCGATACTTTACGTGAAAAATACTATGTGCTTGTTACCGAGATAGATACACTCCGAAACGGAAGCTATACTTTCTATTATACAAACGGACAAGCTTATCAGCAGGGCGAATACAAATTAGGAAAGTTGTGGGGGCGGTGGAATGTTTTTTACCCGACAGGAAACATAAAAGCACATTATTTTTACGAAAAAAATAAAAGAAATGGTATCTTTGAGGAATTTTATAAAAATGGAGTTGTTTACCGACGCGGAAATTATAAAAACGACCTCCTCGACGACACTTTGTACAGCTACAACGACAAAGGAGAATTATTCGAGCTAAGTGTTTTCAAAAAAGGAGTTAAGCACGGATTGCATCGTGAGTATTTTGAAAATGGAAACCTTGCTTTAGAAACAGAATATAATTTCGGAAAACAGTACGGGAAATGGCTGCGTTATTATGAAACAGGCGAATTGAACTATAAAGGCTTTAAAATAAACAATTTTTTTAACGATAGCTTGTATGTTTTTTACAAAAACGGCGCTTTAAAACGAATTTGTTTCTATAAAAATAAAATACTATCGGGACTTTATCGTTCATTTTATGAAAACGGAAACTTGATGATATATACCAATTACAAACAAGGCGAAATAGAAGGCGATTACATTTCATATTTCAAAGACGGTTCAGTAGCCGAACAAGGAAAATACTTAAACGGCAAAAGAACAGGACTTTGGAAATCTTTTTATCCGGGGGGCAAAAAACAAGTGTTTTCGCAAGGCTACTATTCCAACAATAATTTTGAAGGACCTTGGAAAGTTTTTTATCCCAACGGCGAATTAAAACAAGTCGGAAATTTTAAAGAAAACCTGCCCGAAGGTAATTGGATAATATACTATGAGAATGGAAAAATTAAACAAAAAGGAAATTTTGAAAAAGGAGTGCGGTACGGAATTTGGTATTCCTTTGATAGCAAAGGAGATACAATTTCCGAGAAAAAAATAATAAAGAATAATAAAATTAAAATAAACAACTAATAATCGTGCAATGTTTTGATTATTAATGTTTTAGCTTACAGAGTTAAGGTTGAAGAAGTATTGATAACAGTATAAAATAATGACAAAAAATAAATTACATTTAGATAAGCAATTGTTAGGCAGACCCTCTGTCGATTCATATGAATATGTTTATAGTGGTTATTTTGATGACGGAATTATTAAGCAAATTATGAAAGTTACAGAGTCGAAATATGTTAAAAGATACATATCAAAAAGTTTGCGCAAACGAATAGCTTTTGTAATAATAGAAAACATTGAAAATATTATAAAACATCAATATGCTCCTGATAATTTTAATTATGCCGAGAATTGTATATTCATTTTGAATATAACACCCCAAAATGCAAGAATTTTTACAGGCAACTATGTAAGAAAAGAAAATCAAGAAGCCCTTAAAGCAAGAATAGACGAAGTTATTTCGATGTCGCCTTCGGAATTAAAAGAAAAATATAAACAAGTAATCAGCTCTTCCGAATCCGGCGAAGGAGGTTTAGGATTTATATCTATGGGGCGTATTACAGACGGACATTTGAAATACGGTTTTGAACCCGTAGATGACGAAACAGTTTTTTTCTATTTTCAAAATCAACTATCTATAAGCGACGAGTCGTCTATCGAAGATGAAACAGCCTTTTTTGAAAGAATGATAGACTATCATAAATTGCTCGGGACTAATAAAGTATTGGTTAGCTATCGTGGTATTTTCTCTTTTGATAATTTAGAAACCCTGCTACCTATAATTCATTCGCAACATATTGGTGGTTTTGGTTTTAAACGAATGATATATAATGTATCAGTTAATCTAATCAGAAACATAGTACTTTATGCCGAGAGCAGTTGTTTAGACACTGACGATTTTTTGGATGAATATAGAAAAGAAAATGATGCTTTGGGTTTTTATGTAATGAATAGAAAGGGAGATAATATTATTATTTCGTCAGGTAACTACATAGCCAACGACAAAGTGCTTACTCTTAAAAACAAAATAGATTTGATAAATGAAACCGGTCGTGAGGGGCTGGTAAAAATAAGAGATTATTTAAATAATTTTTATTTATCAGAACAATCCAATCGCCCTGATGTTAGTTTAATTGACATGAAACTTATAAGCAAAAAGCACATAAATTATTATGCTTCGGCTGTGGACACTAAAAGGTCATTTTTTATAATTCAAATAGAAGTGTAACGCTGGCAAGGAAGCAGACTTTCTTATTAAGGAGTTAAATTTTAATAAGATTTTGATTTTATTGAAAAAGGCAAATCTATAAGTTCATTTAAATCTTCTCCCATTTCCATTATGTCTTCGTCGTCAATATCATGCACCCATTCTATACTTATTTTTTTCCCTACTTTGGCTAGATTGTTTAATTTTATTAAAAAGTTGAATATTTTTTTGTGCGAAAAACTATTTATTACGTTAAAATGAAACTTACATGTTAATACACCCTCAAATTTAGGTATATTTTCATCTATCCATTCCGTTACAAGTTCGTATGTATTTGTTACGTCTTCTGAGAATGAAGCGCCTGATATTTCAAAAATTTCTTTCTCTGCGTTTAAATGTATACGAGGCGTATTTTGTGTTGCTTTAATGTATAATTCATTCATTTTATTATTTTAAAAAATACAAATCAAAAGTAAAAAAAAAGTTTAATTAACCCAAATTTAGAAACTTTTTTAGTAAAGCCAAAGATTAATAACTCATTAAATTACAAATAACGAAGCTTTCTCGTAAATAATTATCTATCTAACATGCTGACAATCATTTAGTTGCAGCGCGCATAGCTAACCTATCGTAACATTCTTATTATCAACTGCTTACAAAGACAGCAAACTGTTGAAACCTCAGTCCATAATTTTTATACACGGGTGTTTGCAATTAAAAATTACTTACTTTTATATCAACTCTTCTGTTTGCAGCTCTGCTACGTTTATCTATTTCTATTTCTTTTGAGGTTTTATCGCCTTTGCCTGATGTTTCTGTTATTCGTTCTGCTTGTATACCGCCGGCTTTAAGATATTCTTTCACTACTTCTGCTCTTTGCTGTGATAATTTTAATTTTTCATTTTTCCCGTTTACTTCTTGTTGGTCTGTATGCCCTGTTATTTCAATTTGCACCAGATTGTTTTCGTGTAATTTATACAATATGTTTTCCAGTTCGGCTTTTGCTTTGTTTGAGAGCTTAGCTGAGCCTTTATCAAATCTTAGGTCTGATGCTTCTATGTTTTGACCTATTGTAATTGGATTTAGTTCAATATTTTTTTCAATATTTTCAAAAGCGGTAAATTGTGTTGTGATAATATTTTCTTTTTGTGTCCAATAGCCGGATGCTTTAATTTTCATGTATATATCTTCGCCTGATATAAGTGTAGTGGAGTAGCTTCCTTCGCGAGCGTTGGAGCTTATTGTTGCTATTTCTTTTTCAGTAATTTTATCTATTATTTTTATGTCTGCCTGTATAGGTTTTTGGGTTGTTATATCAGATATTTTGCCCGATATGTTTTTTTGTTGTAAGTGTTTTACATCTGAGATTTGGGTATCATTTTCTACAAGCGAGTTAGCGCTTGTCTCTTCTTCAAATACTATTCTTCGTTCAATTTCTTTGAAAGTGAAATTTATTTCAAAAGTTTTGTATTCATTAAATTTCACTTTGTATGATTGCTGTTCTATTTCATAGCTTTCCGGATTAAAATTTTCTATTTTTATTTCATAATAATCCGAAATGGGTATATACATTTCGTAGTATCCATTTTTATCGGTTAATGTTTTTATTGGTTTGTTGTTGCCCGAAATTGCAGTAATAGCTATTCTGTCCAAAGGCGGATTTTCGTTTATTGAAAAAGACTTTGCTTTTTTTATAATTACATGTCCGTACACTTTATTTTTGTTGGTAAATGGTATGTACATTGTGCTGTCATTGTCTATGTCTATTATTTTTTTAGTACGATTTGTTATGTAGTTTCCCTTGCGTTGTGTTGTTGGTATGTAGCTTAATTCGTATTTTCCTTCGGGAATATTTTTTAAATGCACTATTCCGTCAAAATCAGTTAGTAGTTCTACGTTATTTGATGCGTATGTTTTGTTTTCTGAAAATCTTTTTATACTGGTTATTACGTTTGGTATTCCGGGTTCATTATTGGTGTATATTTTGTCTCCGTTGACATCTTGGTAGAATACAATATTCAAGTCTCGGTATTTTGTACGCGCCTGATTGAAATTAAATATTTTCTTAATTCCTATGCGCAGGTAGTTAGTTACTTGTGCGCCTTTAAAATTTCCTGGTGTTCCGAGGTATGGCGATTGGTATGCGAGATTAAACAGGTCGTCTAAAAATATATTCCAACCTTTTTTAGTAAATAGGTCTAATCGTGTGCCTATGTTTAGTCGGGAACTTTTTATGGTTATGTTGTTTATGTAATTAGCTCTTATACTAAGTTTTAGTTTATCTTTATATAGCCATTTTTCATAAGTTGGAATAATCATAAGTGTTTTCAAAGGGTATGAAGCCAGCATGTATGAGTATTCTTCCGAAATACTTGCCGGACCTTGTTGATATATAGTATATAAATTCCAATTTTTTCGGTGTATATTAAATCGCAATTCAAAAAAAGGAAATTTCAGATTATTATTATTGTATACTACTTCCGGAATTTTATCTACGAATGTGTATCCATATTCGGCACTAAGCGATATATTGTTGAGTTTGTATTTTTCACTAAAACTTATACCTATCTCCACACTTGCGCTATTAGTTCCAAAATCCTTGTTTGTATTTGGTGCTGAGTATGCGTTAGTTATTTTATTTTCAAAAATAGGACTTCCGTATATTTGAATATTTTTTACGGCACTATACCAGGTAGTGATTTTAGCAAAGTTATTTTTACTATAAACCAGTTCATTTATTTGGTTGTTTTGGATTTGTGTAAATCGGTAGTCTTGTTTATTATATATTCCGTTGAAATTTATTTTTTTTGAATATGGAACAAATACAGAAACATTTGCCATTAATCTACCTTTGTTTACCCCGCTGTAATAAGGACTTCCGTATTGAAATTGAGCATTTATGCTGTTATGTCTAAATTCATTTTGATAATATCCGTTCAATCCATATCCTGAATATCGTTTTTCAGGATAATCCGGATTATAGTATCTGCTAATGCTTTGTGCGTATAGCAGTCCTATGTTTCCTATTTTGCTTGAGTAGCTTTGCAATTTTATAAACCCGAGTTTTGCATCTCGTTGTCCGTATTTATTGTCGGTATAGGCTGCTCCGAGCGTGCCTTTTATTCTTTTGTCTAATTGGTATGAATAATATCCGCCGGTTGCGTATGAGTTGTATTGCAGTTGTTTTGTAAGCACTGCTTTTATTTTATGTCGTTTCGTAATATTGTATTCCGTCCAAACACCTCTGCCATACATTGATTGTTCTAAATTTCCTCTGTAATCGCCTATTCCTATCAGGTATTTATTTGCTTTTTTGTATTCGGCATACATTATACTGTTGTACCACAATCCTTTTTTTGAGTTGGGGCTTTGTATCAGATTTTGAATATTGTATCGTAAAGATTGTTGTTTTTTAAACAAAATATTTCCGTATGCTCTTACTTGCCAAAATTTTGTGTCTTGTCCTATTATATTATTTCCTATAAGTTCTACAATAAGGGGGCGTTTGTTTTCAGATATTTTGGTTTCATATTTATTGTCGAGATAGTAGAACCACACGGTTTGTTCTATTATAGTATCCTGCGACGTTATTTTCAGTTTGGCACTATGGTTTGAGAACAAATCTGTTTTTATGTCGGGTTTAAGTCTTACGCTAAAATCAATAGTGCTATCTGCCTTGGGCGGTATTGTAAAGTTAAGAAGCGAGAACTGTTCGTCGCTGTCGGGTATTTCAATTGATTGTCCGGGCGTGAGTTTGATATTTATTTCTTGGTCGATATTTCCTACATTTTTTAAATTCAATTGAAATTTTGCTTTCTTACTTTTTAAATCAAAATATTTGTAATCTTTTATTACCAAAGCTTCTATTTTGCTTTTTTGGGGTATCTGAAGCAAACAGCTTGTTGTTTGTATAGTATTGCCGAGCAGGTCTTGCATTAACACATTAACAGTGTGTCCTATACCGCCTTTGCTTTGTCCCGATGATGCTATTTGTATGGGAAGTAATTTGCGTTCGTTTGGAGCAAGTACAAATTGTTGTTTATCTTCTTCTATTATTTTCCAATCTTGCGGACAGTTTATAAATATATTAAATTTTTCTGTTTTTGAAGATTTGTTTTCAAGTATTAAAACATTCTGAAAAATTTTGCCGGGTTCTACTTCTACTTTAGCCTTTCTAAACTCCATAAAAACTTTCGATTCATTGAAGTCTTGCGTATAGGCTTTCTTTTGAGTAATTGTTAAAATTACGCTTACTGAAAATAATATGTACAAAAAAACACGCATTTTAAGGCACTTGTTCAAGAGAAAATTCTAAATTTACCAGATAGTTGTCAGCGGTTTCGCCCAATAAGCTGCCGGCTATACCACAACTGTAAGTTATGTTTACCGTTATGTTCTCCTCTAGTACTGTTTGTGTACCTTGCGCAATAACAATTGGAGCATTCGTAAGTGTTTGATTTATGGTAGCACCACCTACTGTTTCGGCTGTTATTTGTATTTGCGAAAGGTTTAATTGAGTTCCTGTGTTTCCGTTTATTTGTACCGAGACAGGGGTTACCGTAAGTTGCCAATTTGAACCTACGGGATTGCCCATTCCATCGTCGTGTTTGTAAGTAAGGTTTAGTTGAGTGTATTGTGTATGTGTAATACCATTTTGATATTCCTGCATGGTATTGAAATTAAAATGAGTACCAAAACCATAATTGACGGATATACTTGTAGTAAGTTGTCCGAACAATTCAAAGGTTAATATTAGAAACAGTACCAGAGGAGGCAATTTATACATTATTTATCAACTTTAAGTTTACTTATAAGGTAACTTTAAAAAATACCTAACTTTGCTTTATTTTAAAATTTTCAAAAGCCTTGATTTATGAATTTTTTATAGGTTACCATAAACCTGTTTCTCTGTTTTTAAAAATTTATTATTTTGCTACTAATTGCAATATAATATTTGCTACATACCTGTCGGCGGGATAATTTTTGGCTAAAAAAGTGTTGGTAACACCTGCAAACCAATCAATGATAAATGCGTTTTGTGTATCATCGCCGGCAGATTGTCCGTCGTTGCCTATTATAACGGGAACAGTAGCATTTGTAACAGCTATTCGGTTTGTGCTTGAGGGTATAGTTAATTCTACTCCGTCGGTGTGCGAGCCTGTTGCGGTTATTTGATATTCTAAGTGGTCTAAATCTATGGTTTTGCCGCTTGCCCCTATAAATCCACCTTCCGACCAAAGGTTTAAGTCCCAATCGGTTGATGATGATACTGTAATTTGTGTTTGATACAGGGTATTACCACCTGTTGGGTTTATACCTTGGTTGTAGTCTGTTAAGTTGTTGAATACAAATTCAATAGCGCCCCCGCTTACTATGTCTAATCGTAATACAGAGTTTAATGTTATACCTACGGGAAGTATAATTTTGTCTTTTACCGGTTGCGAAAATGCAGTTCCTACCGATATAACAGTTGCTAAAATAAGAGTTGTTAAAGTTTTCATGATTTTATTTTTTTTAATTTATAAGATGTATCATTAATTTGCTGCTTGCTTTTTAACTGTCTGGTATTTAGAAGTTTAAGTTGTTTTTTGTCAAGCTATTGCAGGACAAGATACTTAATTTTTTATTTAATTTAAAGTTTTTATGGTTTTATATTTATTCCTATTATGAGGGTATCGTCAATTTGGTCTTGTTTTCCTTTCCAATTTTTAAATTCTTCGTTTATTAAGTTATATTGTTCTGTTTGCGGTTTTTTATGTATTGAAAAAAGGAAGTTTAGAAATCGTTTTTGCATATATTTTCTGTTTTTAGGTCCGCCGAGTTGGTCGGCAAATCCGTCTGAATATAAAAATATTGAACTTTCGGTGTCTATTATTATATTGTGTTGTTTAAAGTTTCTGTTTTCTGTAATGTCAAATATTTCGCCGCCTATTGGTTTAATATCTCCTTTTATTCTTTTTAGTTTATTGTTTTGTATAAGTATAAGAGGATTTTTTGCACCTGCAAATTGTAGTTCTCGTGTATTAGGGGTATATGCTATTATAGCCATATCCATTCCGTCTCTATTTTTTGTTTCGTATTGGTTCAACTGGCTGCGTATTTTATCGTGCAGGGCATCTAATATTTTAGCAGGTTCGTGAATTTTTTTTTCATGTACTATTGTTTCCATCATGTGAAAACTTGTTATTGAAAGAAAAGCGCCCGGTACACCATGTCCTGTACAGTCTATTGCAGCTGCAAAATTTTTTTCGACAGTTACGCCTTTAGTATTTTCTATTAGTATTTTTGTGAACCAAAAATAGTCTCCACTCACGGCATCTCTGGGTTTAAAGAATATAAATGCGTTTTTAAAAACAGAGTTGAGGTCTGATTGTTTTGGCAAAAACACTTTTTGTATTTCCTTGGCGTAGTTTATACTGTAATTAATATTTTTATTTATTTCTTGAATTTCATCTACTGCTTTTTCTAAAGAAGCCTTTTTTTTCTTTAAAATCCTTCTGCTTATTGTGATTATGATAATTAGAGTGATTATGACAGGAATTACTATAAAAAATATTGTCAATATTTGTTTTTGTTTCCTATTTGTTTCGGCTTCTTTTATTCTAAGTTTTTTTTCTACTAATTTTTGTTTTTCAACTAATTTTAGTTCTTCTTTTTGTGAATTTATAGAATCTTCTCTTAGTCTTGTTATTGTTTCCAACGAGTCGTTTATTCGTTCTTTTATTTGGATTTCTACTAGGTGGTTTGTACTATCTAATTTTTTTTCTATTTCTTTTAATCGCAATTTTTCATTTTTCACTTCCATTTCTTTTTTTTGTATTGCGAGTTCTGCTTCTTTGTTTTGTTTTTTTTGATTTTGCGATATATTTCGAAATGTTATGATTTTTTGAGCGTACTTCGATGATTTTTTATTATTTCCCGAAAGCCTATAATACTTTTCAAGTCTTTTTAAGCAGGTTATTATTAGATTGTTATCATTTATTCCTAACGATATATTGTATGCTTTTTTTACTTTTTCTATGGCTTTAGTATAATCTTTATTTTGAGCAAAAACGTAAGCCATGTCCAAAAGACCGGCGGCATAATCGGCTTTTGTACCAAACTTTTTTCTTATTTTGAGACCTTCTTCTATATTTTTCATTGCCTCATCGTTTTTGTTCATATTTAGGTTTACAATAGATAGATGGCTATATATTGTTTGAGCATTAGAAAAATTTTTAATTTTTAGATTTAAGTTTTTTGCTTTTGTAAGATAATCAATAGTTTCTTCATTTGCTTTATTTTTAAAACAAATCATACCGGCTTCATAAAAATATTTTGCAGCTTTGGCATTATTCCCTTTTTCTTGATATTCCTTAGCCTTTCTATCGTATTTTGTTACTTGATTTTGGGCAGATACCGTAAGTTGAGCAAACAAATAGTTTGTTTTGATTGTCATCAAGCCTAAAGTTACTGACAATAATATAAAGTATTTGTATAATTTACCCATTTCAAGAATTATAGTATCATACACTTAAGTATACAAAGGTACTATTTTTGTTTAGAATATTTATATTTTTTTATGAATAAAATATTTTGTCTAAAAAGAATTTAAAGTGTACTTTCGTTTAAAATTTACTTAGACAATAAAGCATACTTCATTCCAAACTAAGCAAATAAGTAATTTTTTTTTATATATTGACAAGGAAATATACTTCCTTGTTAAAAAGGTAAATATATCAAACATCAAACACACAAAAATATAACTATGTTAGAATTAGTAAAACTTCATTATTCCAACTAAAAAAACGATGAAATTAATCACTAAAATAAGAAAAAACACCTGGCTTCGATTTTTAATAAGTTCCATTTTAATGTTTGGTATTATCTTTCTGTTTTATAGTGTTTTACGAAATATTACCTTTATTAATGATTTATATGTTGATATATTAAATGAATTTGCTCGTTTTTTGTTATGGGCTTCGGAATTGTTACTGAATTTATTTGGTTTTAAAACCGTTACCTACGGTAAAACTATAGAGATTTTGGATAATTTCACAAACAAAGGCATATATCTCGACCGAGGTTGTATGGGACGTAACGTAATGTTGGTATTTTCGGCATTGGTATTTGTATTTCCGGGTAATTGGAAGAATAAACTTTGGTATATTCCAATGGGGCTCATTATAATTATTTTCATCAATGTTGTTCGTATAGCTTCGTTGACTTACATAAGTTACAGATACCCCGAACATTTAGATTTTAATCATTATGTAGTATTTCGCGTCGTTGCTTGGATAGCTATATTTATAATGTGGGGTATTTGGTTCAACCGACTTAGCGGAATGAAAAATAAAAAGAGTAAAGAGAAAAATTTAGAAAGTAGCGGAGTAGATGATTGAGTTGAAATTAGCCGTGTGGGACTTTGTGTTGTAATCCGTAGCTTCAAGTTTGCTTAGTGTCCGGTGGAGGTTAACTAGTGGTTGAGCTACCCGAAATTATCACCAAAAAAACTAATCCAACATTAAAACAACTTCATAAGACGTATGTTTGCGAACATTGAATACACCACCGTCTTCAAATATCAGATATTGTCCTTTTATACCTGTGAGTTTACCCTTATATTCAGGTATTTTGTCCAAACTTATTGATTTTATTTTCTTCGGGTATTTATTCACGGGATATTTAAAATCCATTACCGAATTATCAAAAGTAACAAACTTTTTAAATTCTTGCGGCATGAGTTTTTTAGCTATATGTTTTTGCTTAATAAGATTTACCTCGGCTTGTATTTCGTTTTTCAATATTTTTTGCCAAGACGTTTTATCAGAAAAATATTGTTTCAGATATGTTTCAATAAGTCCGGCAGTGTGTCGGTTTGGAGTTTTGGCAAGTTTTATTGCTTGCACAGCGCCTTGGTCAATCCAGCGTGTAGGCACTTGGGTTTCGCGAGTTACACCTACCTTTATGCCTGCCGTCAGTGCTATGTAAACATAGTGAGGGCGCAGACAAAACTGTTCGGCATAATTCTTATCTCTGTATATGCCCTTGTGGGCTTCGCATTTTTCAGGATGCAGAATGCAAGGAGCTGTTTGCGGTACACTCAAAAAACAAGGATAACAATAGCCTTGTCCAAAAGATTTCTTTGTTTCAACACCACATGCTTTGCATGTTATTTTATTGTTGAATTTTATGTGTATGTTTTTATTTATCAGTTTGTTAGCTTCAATAAGCGTATTGCCTATTACAAGAAAATACTCCACAGGCATGGCTTGTTTGCTTTGCATTTTGTCTAAAGCACCTTTGAATTGCTGCATTTTTTTTGTTAAATTTTTACTTTATATTTCTATAAACAGCTGATAATTAGGAATTTAAGCTATTGTGTTACACAGTTATAAGCTTTTGATTATCAATATGTTACGATTTTGAACTTCAAATTTTCAGTCAAGGTAAACTTTAAAAATTCTGTAAATCTATCTTATAAGTTAGCTTGACTTTGTTGCATGGATAAAAATACGATGTAAGTGTTTTATAATAAGTTATTTATAACTAATAGTTCGTTATTTTTATTATAAATATCTTATAATCATTTCGTTAACTTGGTAGTCATACACGTATTGTAATTCGCTGATTGTTAGTAGTTTTATTACTATCTTGAGGGCTTCGCCGTTCGTAATTTGTAATTCGTAATTCGTAATTGAAGATTTGTAATTGATAATTTAACGAACTCACAATCGGCATTTTAGCCACTAATTAATCCATGCAACAAAGTCAGTTAGCTTTACTAATATTTTGAACTTCATTGTTTTTAATAATATATGCCGAAGTAACGCCCGGGTGATTTTTTATTTTTTCAATTAGTTCTTTATTTTCATCAAAATTCAGGAGCGTAATTTTTGCATCATGATTTTTTGATGCAGCATGTGATTGAACATTAAATTTTTCGGCTGTTTCTTTGCCAAACTCTTCAGCGAGATAATCTTTCCATTTTTTGTCGGCAAAATTCATTCTGAAAGATAAAATTGTCATTATTTTATAATTTTTAGTTAACTTAATAATAGATCGTTGTTTTCGTAAATGATTGATGGATAGTAGATTAGACTTGTTTTAACCATAAGCCCGAAGTGTTTTCGGGCTTATGGTTTGATTTTAAAAATGTTAGATTAAAAAAATAAAGATAATCGCTATTTTAAAGGTTCTCTTTATTTTTAGTCTACAAAAATATTCCAGTTAAATTTATCTTCCGCATCTCCTGTTTGTATTGCGAGTAATTTGTTGTAGAGTTCGGTTGATATTTTTCCCGGAGCATCGTATGTATATTCAACATCGTTATCATCGTCCCTAATTTTTCCTATTGGGCTTATAACAGCAGCTGTTCCACATGCGCCTACTTCTTCAAATGTAGCAAGTTCTTCAAGCAGAACGGGTCGGCGTTCTGTTTTGTATCCGAGATCTTCGGCAAGTTTTATTAAACTTTTATTTGTTATTGAAGGCAATATTGATTCCGATTTTGGAGTAATATATGTGCCGTCTTTTATTCCGAAGAAGTTTGCGGGACCACATTCATCTATATATTTTTTCTCTTTTGCATCAAGAAACAGCGCATTGGCATATCCTGCATCGTGAGCTTTTTTCATAGAAGTTAAACTTGCTGCATAGTTGCCGCCTACTTTAAATTTTCCGGTGCCTAAAGGTGCTGCTCGGTCGTATTGGCGTGTAATCATCATTGATACAGGTTTGAAGCCCTCTTTGAAATAAGGACCTACCGGTGTTACAAATACCACGAATAGATATTCATCGGAAGGTTTTACACCAACACATGCTCCTGTGCCTATAAGTAGAGGTCTTATGTATAACGATGCACCTGTACCATATGGAGGTACAAATTCTTTGTTTAGTTCTACTACTTTTTTTATTGCCTCAATAAATTTTTCTACCGATGGAGCTTTCATCATAATACCGTCAGCCGAGCTTAGCATACGTTTTGCATTTTCTTCGGGTCTGAAAATTCGTATTTTACCGTCTTTGCCCATAAAGGCTTTCAGACCTTCAAATATTTCCTGACCATAGTGAAGCGTTGCCGCAGCCATGTGCATTGTGATATGTTCGGAAGACGAAACTTCTATTTCACCCCATTCACCGTTGCGATAATACATTCGCACGTTGTATTTTGTTTTGTAATAATCGAAAGGGAGTTTATCCCATTTAATATTTCGTTCCATTTATTTAAGTTTTATTTATTAGTAATAATAAGGTGTTTAAAACAAAAGTAATTTATAGAAAATTTTAAAGTCAATTATATTTATTTATGAAACATCAAACTCTTAATTATTAATTTTCAATTTGAAATATTGATTGCAAGATATAAAAAGCTTTTATGTGTACCAAAGGTTTTTGTCATGTTTTTATACAATGAGGCTTTTTATTCGTTCAATTTGTTTCTCTTTGTTCACCGAACGCATTTTTTGAGCCGTATTTGTAAAAAATTGGTGCGCCGAAAGGAACTTTATTTGTAACTTGTTCCATTCATTAAAATCTGAAATAAGCCCTTGAACTTTAAGCTCTCTGTATAACGAATCAGATACCGGTATAAAATCCTTACGTCCGAGATAATCAAGGTCTGCATCTGCCATGATTTTTTCCAATAATGTTTTCGGTTTTGGAGGCAATTTGGTAGCCATTATAAGGTCTGTAATTGTTGCTATTTGTTGTTTTGTATAGTTATAACTTGGCAAAATTCTTTGAGCTATTTTAGCACTTCTCTCTTCATGATTTAAAGCTCCTTTTATTTGTCCGAAATCGTGAAAAAGAGCCGCCGTTTTTAGCAATACCATATCACTTTCCGATACCCCTTCGCCCGAACCTATAATTTCCACGCCTATTGTTACATCTATGGTATGCTTTAGGTTGTGGTAGTACAGGTGTTTTGGCAATTCGCGTTCTAATCTGTTCATTACATACTCGCTTAGGTCTTCAAATTGCACTTTTTGAAATTTTGTGAAAAATTTTTCGTTCGGTATTTTACCTTCGCCTTTTTCAGACAGCTCGGGGCGAAATCCTTTAACGGTATAAACCGGCGTATCACCTTTATATTTAATAGGAATTTTTGAACGATACTCACAAGCAAAGAAATTTTTTACAAACCTGTAAGTCATCTCCGAAATATTTATCATTGCAGGTAAGCTCGTTGATTCTATTCTTGATGCAATATTTGCCGTGTCGCCTTTTATGTCGTAAGATATTTTTTTCTTACCCGATATGCTTGCCGTAACAGGTCCCGTATGTATACCAAAAGTAAGATGCCATATTTTACGATTGATTTTTTCAGATGCTTGTATTATTTTTAAATATTGTTGCATCTCAAGAGCAGCCATTATAACCTCTATGGGGTTGGTTCTGTTCTTTCTGGGAATGCCGCCTGCACACATGTAAGTATCACCTATTGATTTTACTTTTTGTATGTTATACTTGTCTGTTATTTTATCAAAATGGAAGAAAAAATCATCCAACTCATCAATTAGCGCATGAGCATTTGCAGAATTAGAAAGTTTTGTGAAGCCTTTGATATTTGCAAAAAGCACTGTAACCATTTTATAACGAAGGCTTTGCATATTGCCTCTCAAATTTATCTGGTCTTTTGCATCAGTGGGCAAAAAAGATATTAACTCCGATATACGGTCGTTTTCATTTCGCAAATCGCTATTTTGTTCAGCAAGCTCTTTATTTAGTTTTTCTAAATATACAATACGTTCTTCGAGTATCAAAATTTTATTTTCAAGTTCCGTATCCGACATTTCTTTCAATTAAATTTTAAAATTGTGGCATAAAAATAATAAAAAAAATGAATTTAAAATTTAAGATTAAAAAAAAATATATATCTTTGTTTTATAAAATAGAATGTAATACGATTTTTTTATTGAAGAATTGAAAAAATTGAAATATTCTTTATTAATTACAGTTACAATTTATTATTCAAATTAAAAAAAACAAAGTTATGAAAAAAACATTATTTTTTATTTTCGCAGTATTATTTGCTATGGGAGTTAATGCTCAGTGGATTAATCAAGATACAAACTTCCCCGATGAGTCTACCGGTGTTAATTGTATTAGCATTGCAAACGAAGACGTGGTATGGATAAGCGGTTATGATGCTAGTCCAGCAGACAAAAGCGCTAATCTAAGAGTTATTAGCAAAACAACTGATGGCGGTGAAACATGGGTAGCATCTAAAATAGAAGCAATACCTGCTGGCTGTGATATTGCTATGATTCACGCTATTGATGCAGACAATGCTTGGGTTGTTGCATATCCTACTACTCAAACAGCTACGGGACAAGGTATCTATAGAACCAGCGACGGTGGTGCTACATGGGTAAAACAAGAATCTGCTTCTTTTTCAGGCTCAACTTCTTTTGCCAACGTTGTATGGATGGATGCTGAAGGAAATGGATTTTGCCAAGGCGACCCATTAGACGGTTACTTTGAATTGTACACAACTACAGATTTTGGAGAAAACTGGACACGTGTACCACAAGAAAATATCCCAGCTCCACTCGCAGGAGAATACGGATATGTATCTCAAATATTTACTGCCGGCAATACTATTTGGTTTACTACCAACAAAGGACGTATATTCCGTTCTAAAGACAAAGGTATGACCTGGGAAGCATTCCAAAGTCCTATTAGTGATTTTGGTAGTGCAGCCTCGGCAGGTACTCTTGATTTTTCAGATGACAACAAAGGTGTACTTTTGAACCGTAATAAAAAATTGTGGAAAACAACCGACGGTGGTGAAACTTGGACTGCATTGGCAAAAGATGCTCCTTATGATTCGGACATTGCTGTTGTTCCCGGCACCTCATTCTTAGTGGCTGTTAGTGCTGATGCTGACCCATTAGAAGATATGGGTAGTGCATTTTCACAAGATTTTGGAGAAAACTGGGTTACTTTAACAAATGCTGATTTACAATATTTACATGTTGCTTTTATTGAAAATTTCGTAGGTTGGGCAGGTACTTTTAGAATGAAAAATGAGCAAGGTCAAGTTGTTGTAGGAGGTATGCTTAAATATGACGGACCTACTTCTATTTCGGTAGAAAACATTAATGAAGAAGCAAACATTGTTTGTTTCCCGAACCCTCTTAATGACTTTTTGCAAGTAGAAGCAAAATCAAATATTGTAGAAGTACGTATTGTTAATTTCTTAGGACAAGAAATTAAACGTATAAACGGTGATTCAAAATATATGTCATTGGATTTAAGTGAAATGGCAAAAGGTGTATATTTTGTTGAAGTAAACTCATTGGATGGCAAACAAGTTGTTAAAGTATTGAAAAAATAATTGGTTTAACTTTTGATTAATAAAAAAAGAGCGTTTTTTTAAGACGCTCTTTTTTTTGTATGCTTGGCTAATCTCGTTGTATAATATTTTTTTAGTTTAAAATTTACAATGGAGCATGCTCGTAATCATAAGGGAGCATGCTCTCTTGTTTGTTTCGGGATAAAAAAAATCCGAGTAATACAACTCGGATTTTTAAATTATGAAAGATTAAAACTTAAAAGTGGTGTAAAGGAAAGTTTATTTATTCTTTTACGCGTTCAGAATAAGCCCGTGTGCGTGTGTCAATTTTTAGCTTGTCGCCTTTGTTTATGAATAAAGGTACTCGTATTTCTGCTCCTGTCTCAAGAGTTGCGGGTTTGGTTACGGTAGATGATGCCGTATCGCCGCGTACTCCGGGTTCTGTATAGGTAACTTCCAATTCGACAAAGGGCGGAAGACTGCATGTAAGGGCTTTTTCAGTTTCTGCGTGAAATACTATTTGTACTTCTTGTCCTTCTTTTAATAGGTCGTAGTTGTCAATCAATTCTTGAGGGAAATTAATTTGTTCGTAAGTTTCATTGTGCATGAAATGATAACCCATATCGTCTTGGTAGAGGTATTGGTAAGGACGGTATTCTATACGTGCTTCTGTAACCTTTTCTTTTGCGGTAAAAGTGTTTTCTTTTATTTTACCTGTTGTCAGGCTTTTTAGTTTTGTGCGCACAAAAGCTGCACCGCGCCCCGATTTTGAATGCTCAAAAAATACTATTGAGTACAAATCACCGTCTATTTCAAGGCACATACCGTTTCTGAAATCTGCTGTTGTAGCCATATTGTTTATTTTTATCACAAAGGTAAAAAAAAAAGCGAAATATTATAACTTTAATCAATGTTTGCTTAAATTTTTTTTTTGTATAATTTTGTTGAGTAGCGTGGTTTATATGAACTCATTTAAACTTTTTCTATTTCTTAAAAAATGACTGAAATTTATTCATATTTCGTTACTTTTTTAGCACGTAGCACCACTATGTGCTGCAAAAAGTGCCTTATCTGAATAAATTTTCGTTCATTTTCAGTTAAAAACAAAAAGTTTAAATGAGTTCATAATTTTTATCTTCGATTTATTGATTTATGGTTTTAAATTATATTTGGATAGCTTTTTTTCTGGTAGCGTTTGTTGTTGCACTTGTGCGATTAATTTTTTTCGGCGATGCAGAGGTTTTTCCTGAGGTTGTGAATGCTACTTTTGCTTCTGCCAAAACGGGTTTTGAAATATCACTCGGACTTACGGGAGTGCTTACATTGTGGCTCGGATTGATGCGAATAGGCGAAAAAGGTGGGGTTGTCAGTATGTTTAGCAGGATGCTGACTCCTTTTTTTCGTAAATTATTTCCCGACTTGGGGAAAGACCATCCGGCTTATGGTTCTATGGTTTTGAATATAGCTGCCAATATGCTCGGTTTAGATAATGCCGCTACGCCTGCCGGACTTAAAGCAATGAAGGATTTGCAAAAATCTAATCCCAAAAAAGATACTGCTACTAATGCACAGATTATGTTTTTGGTGTTGAACACCTCCGGACTTACTATTATTCCTATAAGTGTGATGGTGTATAGAGCACAGTTGGGCGCAGTTAATCCGTCTGATATTTTTATACCTATATTACTGGCTACCTACTTCTCTACACTTGCCGGTTTGACAGCTGTTGCTTTTTTTCAAAAAATAAATTTATTAAATCGTACTATTTTGCTTTATTTGGGAAGTCTTACACTTATTATAATAGGTGTTATTGTGTATTTTTCGCAATTGCCTAAAGAGCAGGTAACTAAAATATCATCGGTTGCTTCTAATGTAATTCTTTTCGGGATAATGATTTTTTTCATAAGTTCTGCTTTTCTGAAGAAAATAAATGTTTACGAAGCATTTATAGAGGGGGCAAAAGAGGGGTTTAAAATAGCTGTTAAAATTATACCTTATCTTATAGCTATACTTGTTGCCATAGGGGTATTTAGGGCATCGGGTGCTATGTATTTTTTGATAAAGGGAATATCTTATTTGCTCGGTTTGGCAGGGGTCGATACTGAATTTACGGCAGCATTGCCCACTGCTTTTATGAAGCCTTTGAGCGGTAGCGGTGCAAGAGGTATGATGGTAGATGCCATGAAAACCTACGGTGCAGATTCCTTTGTGGGACGAGTGGCTTCCACCGTGCAGGGTGCAACTGATACCACCTTTTATATAATAGCAGTATATTTCGGTTCGGTGGGAGTGAAAAACACACGGCATGCGGTTACTTGCGGGTTGATTGCCGACTTTGCAGGAGTAGTGGCTGCAATATTAATGGCTTATTTATTTTTCGGATAAAAATTTTACAGTGAAAGTTCATAACAACACAGATACATATAATTTTGAACGTACAGTAGTTGCGGTAGGCGTTTTTGATGGGTTACATCTCGGACACAGGCTTATTATTTCAAAACTGATTGACGAAGCTCGTAAAATGAAAGCGGAGGCTTTGTTGTTTACCTTGTTTCCGCACCCGAAAGCTGTTTTGTTTCCTGACAGCACACCGCCGAAATATATTAATTTACCGGAAGAAAAAATTACAGTAGCTGAAAAACTTGGCGTGGAGCATTTGATGATTTACCCTTTTTCAAAATCTTTCGGAAAACTTACGGCTTGTGAGTTTATTTCGGATATTCTTATAAAAAAACTTAAAGCTGTGAAAATAATAACAGGCTACGACCATAGTTTCGGCAGCGACAGACAATCGGATTTGAAAATACTGCAAGCTTGTGCCGAGCCTTATGGTTGCGAGGTGGAAAGGGTTGGTGCGTATATTGAGAACGGAGTTACGGTAAGTTCTACTTTGATAAGGGATTGTCTTTCGCAGGGTAAAATTGTTGAAGCAAATAAGTTTCTTTCATACACTTACAGTATAGGCGGAGTGGTGGTACACGGCGACAAAATAGGTAGAAAAATAGGATTTCCTACGGCAAATATAAAAACAGCTCCCGAAAAATTAATTGCCCAAAACGGGGTGTATGCAGTTCAGGTGCTTATTGACGGGCGCTTATACAAAGGTATGTTGAATATTGGTAATCGTCCTACGATAAAAGGCGCTGTTGATAAGCGAACGGAGGTTTACATTTTTGATTTTTCAGGCAATCTTTACGGCAAAGAGATAAGGGTGTTTTTGCATGCTTTTGTGCGTCGGGAGATGCGTTTTGAGAGTATTGATAAATTAAGAGAGCAATTGGTTGCCGATGAAAGTTACACAAGGAAGTTGAGGTTTGAGGGGGTAATGCCTTGAAGTTAAAGTGGTTATAAAACAAGTCTTGTGGTGTTTTAAGTTGTTGACTGTTAGCGATTTGTAAAACAATAGGTTGGTGTGAGTTAGTTTGTGAAAAACAATAATATTACGAATTTCGATTACTTTGATTTTGTTTGGCAAAATTCAAAAATGGTTGTATCCTTGGAGGTGGGTGGTGTATATACAACTTTGTAGGAGGTTTAAGAAAAACCGATAAATTATTAAGAGGAGAACAGAATAATAAGCGTATTTGGATTATACCATTTGTAAGTGTAATCTGCTACTATTTGTACATTAGGTAGTTAGGCGGAATTTTATTCATAGAGTTACGAGTTTTAAAAAGAAAATTTTATCTTTGTAAATAAAATGAAGAACTAATTTTTGTGAAAAGAGGTAATTAATAATGACAATAAAATGAAAGAAATTTTAAGAATTAATAATTTTGCAGGTATTAAAGAATTGGAAGTAGAGCTAAATAAAATAAATATTTTCATAGGACCACAAGCCTCCGGTAAAAGCATTACGGCAAAACTAATATTTTATTTCAAATCTTTTATACTTGAAATACGTAAAGGAATTGAGAATAAAGAAAATAAAAGAGAAATAGATAGAAATCATATAAATAGATTTATCAACTATTTTCCAAAAGAAACATGGCCTAAAAATAATTTTTCAATAGAGTATATTATTGGAGAAACAAAAATGAAAATATATAAAAATGATAAACCAATAAAGTTTGAATATTCTGATAATTTGAAAAAACTTATTAAAGATGCAAAAAAAATACTAAAAAAGGAAGAAGAAAGAATAATAAACAAAAAAGGTGTTTCAAATTTTGAAATTACAATAAACTATACAAAAAAGTTTAATCAATTAGTAAAAACTGATATTTCACCATTTTCTGCCTATAATCAACTGTTTATTCCTGCCGGTAGAAGTTTTTTTTCTAATATTCAAACAAGTATATTTTCATTTTTAAATTCAAACAAATCACTTGACCCTTTTTTAATAGAATTTGGTTCTTACTATGAACATTTTAAACGACTTGCAACTGATGAAAATCTATCGGAACAAAATGCCGAAAAAGATAAAGATTTTCAAAAATTAATCAATGAAATACTTAATAGTAATTATTTAAGAGAAAAAGATAAGGATTTTTTATTGCATACCGATAAAAGAAAGGTAAATCTTTCTAACGCTTCTTCGGGACAACAAGAGATATTGCCTCTTTTGATAATTTTAAAAAAATTACAAAGAGCATCGTTTTACGGTGGTGGTGCCACTTTGTATATTGAAGAACCCGAAGCTCATTTATTTCCTAATGCTCAAAAAAAAATAATACAGCTTTTAGCAAGAGTTTTTAATTCAAGTGAAAATAATTTTCAGATAATTGTAACAACTCATAGTCCTTACATACTTTCGTCTTTTAATAATGTTATGTATGCAGGAAATTTGATGAACAAATTTAAAGAAACAAAAGAAGCCGAAATCAATAGTGTAATTCCTGAAAAAGAAATTATTATGCCGGATTTTGTATCTGCATATTCTCTTGATATAGAGGGAAATAAAACAAATCTGATTGATACTGAAACAAAACTGATTTCTCAAAATATACTTGATAGTGTTTCAAATGAAATATCTATTGAATTTGGCAAATTATTAGATATTGAATATGAAGATTAAAGAAATTTGCATCGAAAAAGTAAAGGACAAAAAAATTGTCTGTGAAGAAAATAAGAGAAAGATAACGTTTCTAAATCCTTCAAAAATTGATGTAGAAAAAATTATTGTTGATGGTTGTCTAATTGTTAATGGGCTGAAATGTGATTTTTTAGTGAGGCACGATAAATATGAACATTTTATTGAATTAAAAGGTTCAGATATAAATCATGCTTTTAAGCAGTTGTCAAGGACAATAACATTATTGGGTAAAGAAAGTTGCCCCAAAAGAATTTGTTATGTTATTAGCAGTAGAAGTCCTTTGTCGGCTGCTGAAATACAAGTTTTACGAATTAAATTTAGGAAAAAATTTAATTCCGATTTAATTGTTAAAAATGGTAGCTTTCAAACAGAAATATAAAAATAATTACACATTGCCATTGTACACAAACCCCAAAAAATAAACCCCAAAAAGCTAATTTCACTATTTTCAACGCTTACCATAAAAAAATATTGATAATCAGAAATTTATACTATTAACGATATGTCTGTAACTATTTGGTTATAAATATGTTAGGGTTTAACTTTTAATTCTCAAATCCCAATAAAAAAAGTGTTGATATTGAAAAACTATAAAATATTTCTCGTGGTATTTTCTACAATACAAAAAAACTTTACTTTTGAAGCCGGATTAATCCCAAAATATGCAATAGAAAATCTATTACCATGACAGAAAACAAAAAACTTCCAATAATTATTTCATCCGTAGTTATAGTATTGATTATACTTACTGCTATATTTCAAAGTCCTTCGACAAGTAAACTTTCCAATGCAATGCAGGCAATACCTCAAAACGCAGGCATAGTGTTTGAAACACAGGATATAGGCGATTTGATTACCCAAATATCAGATAATAAGGCATTTGTAAGTGAAATTAAAAAAACCGAAGCCTTGTCGGAAGTAGCAAACGAAATAGATTTTATAACCGGACTTTACAACAAAAACGATGATTTTAGAAGTTTTGCCGACGGGCGAGAGTTTATTATTTCGGTACACCAAAGTCAGCAGTACAAAAATTCTAAATTGTATATAACACCCATAACCAAAAGAAAATACAAACGTTTTCTTGAGACAATAAATAAAGAATTTCCGCAAGCTGTTACCAAGCAAATATCATACGAGGAAGTTAAAATAATACAGTTTGAACTTACTCAAAACCCTGAATATTCATTCTGTTTGGCTTACTATAATGACTTTATGATGTTTGGATTTTCTGATATTTTAATTCAAAAAAGTATTAGAACATTGAAAACGACAGCCTCGGTTGCCGAAAACAATAAATTTATACAAATGCACCAACTTACGGGTAAAAGTACACATCGTATATTGATAAATTACGAGTATTTGCCCGAAACAATATATAAATTTATAGCCGGAAATTCAAAAAACTCTAAATTTTTGAAACATTTTGCAAGTATCTCAAGTTTTGAAATAAATATAGCAAACAACGAAATATTATTAGACGGGTATACCTTATCGAACGAAAAAAACAACTATCTCGGAATATTCAAATCGCAAGAACCTGGAAAACACGACTTATTGAAATCATTGCCCCAAAATACCTCTTCATTCGTACTTTTAAACATAGGAAAAGGTACTAAATTTAAAGAAAATTATGAGTCTTTTTTGGCTTCGTTTAATGAATTGAAAAACTATCGCAAAACACTGAACGATTGGTATGAAAAAAATATAGGCACAAAAAAAATAGACTTTTTTGAAACAATAGGCGGCGAACTTGCACTCATATCATATTCGCACGATACAAAAATTGACAACCGCCAAATAATAATGGCAGGAATACAAAACCGCCAAAAAAGTATAGATTTTTTGAAAAAATATACAACGCATAACAACCTGAAAACTAATGAACAAACAATAAACGGGAAAAGTCGTACCATATACCCTTTTCGGTCGAATAAGTTTTTTACAAAAGCATTCGGATACTTATTTGAAAACATAAATATAAAATCGGCATGCCTTACTGATGATTATATGGTTTTTGCAGAATCGGATAGTTTGCTTACAGAATTTTTGACTAACTACAATCAAGCTAACAATATGTATGACAATGAATTTGTGAAAACACTGAACCGTGAATCTAACATATTTATATACGGAAATTTATTGAAATCTATTCCGGTACTCGAAAACTTTGTAAGCTCACAAACTCATAAAGATATTCAAAAAGATAGAAACTTTTGGAAAAAAATACAAGGTCCCGGAATACAATTTTTATCCGACTCAGACCCTATATACACAACTTTTAAAATAAAACTCGGAAAAACTAATGCCGACAACTTGAGAGCTGAGTGGAATATAAACCTTGACGACGCTCCTGTAACAAAACCCTTTATTGTGAAAAATCATAATACCGGCGCAAACGAAATTCTTATACAAACTCAAAGCAATACACTTTATCTTATAAACAATAAAGGTAAAATTTTATGGAAAACCATAACAGATGGACCTATAATAAGTGAAGTGTATCAGATTGATTTTTACGCCAATAACAAACTCCAACTGATGTTTAATACAAAAAACAGCATATATCTTTTGGACAGAAACGGAAACAACGTAGAGGGATACCCGATAAACTTTAAACACAAAGCAACAAACGGAATAGCAGTATTTGATTATGATAAAAAACGTAATTACAGAATTCTATTTGCTGCCGAAAACAACGGAGTTTACTCGCTCGACAAAAACGGAAATTTGATAAAGGGCTGGAACTTTGGCAAAACACAAAATAAAGTAACACATCCCGTACAGTTGTTTCAATACAACCAGAAAGATTACCTGTGTTTTTTCGATAAAAATAAATTATACATAACAAACCGCAAAGGCGAACTTAGAGTAAAACCCAATGCCGATTTCCCCATTTCTGAAAATACAAAATTATACTTTGAAGAAAAAACCGAAACCTCCAAAGCCCGATTTGTACTTACCGACCCAACAGGAGCAGTATATTTTGTGTACTTAGATGGCAGTATAAAACGATTGAAAATAAAAGAATTTTCAGACAAACACTACTTCATTTATGAAAATATAACGGGAAGTGAATATCCGGCATTTATATTTGTTGATGGCAATACTTTGGTTGCATTCGACAGAAACAAAAAAGAAATTTTCCAAACCCAAACACAAAATCCTGTGAACCAACCACCCCACATATATAAATTCTCAAAAAACGACAGAAAAATAGGCATAGTAGATAAGCAAAACAACCAAATTTATTTAATAAAAAACGACGGAACACCTGAAACCGGCTTCCCCTTAGCAGGCAGCACGCCTTTTGCAATACGAGTATTTGAAGACAATGATTATTTTTCAATAATAACAAGTAACGCAACAGGCAAATTAATAAATTATCGTTTATATAGATAATAGTTTGTTCGATGATTTAATGTTCTGACAATCAGCTGTTTATGTCGTAGTATTGAATACGTAATAACGATTTATAATAACATAAATATTTGAAAAATTATAATTACATATACTTTCTCTTAAAACTTATAAGAATAAAAAACAATTTTTAATTTTTTTTAACTAACTTTGCGGATGTTTAACATACATCTTCGATGAGGAAGCTATTCTTATAACAAAAATATACTCAAGATGAAAAAAATACAACTATCTTCAATTATATTAGGACTGTTGGTACTAATACTAATAGACGCTTGTAGGAAACCCGAAGACATGTTTCCCGAAGCTGATAACATGGTAGAGTCAATAGATTTAGATGGAAGTTTGGCAGCACCATTAGTAGATACAAAACTCGGCTTCATTAATTTCATACCCGAAGGCGACTCGCTATTGTGGATGGAAATAGACGACAACAAATTAGTACATTTACGAATGTATTATAAAAACGTAGTATCGGTGAAAATGAAAGAAATATACCCCTTATTATCTTTCCCTATTGATGCATCCGGTTTTCCCGTTCCGTCTGACAGCCTTAAAGTAAAGTCAGACACCTCAAAGATGAAAGTATACGGAAGACTATTAGAAGGACGCCTACATTTTGACGACCCCAGAATAAAATTTAGAATCAGAAACCAAATACCAATTGTTACTTTCTATCGATTGGACTCGGTAAACATGTACGATTCAAACTTGACTCCAATATCACATACCGAAGATACCATACACACAATAAATACACCGCAAGCAGAGGGCGAAGTTGCGCTGGATTCAATTCTGATAGACAAAAATAGAATACGGGAACTACCTGTGGTTTTTTCTCCCGTACCCAAATACATAGGATTTAATATAACCGTAGGAAGCGAACAAAACCAAGTTATTCCTTTTGCTGTTACCGGAGAAGAATCAATAGAAATTGATGCAGATGTAGACTTGCCACTGGAAGCAAGATTAGAGAACTTACTATTAGGCGATACCGTAGACTTTGGCGATTTTGAGGATGATGAATATGACTATGTTAAATCAGTAACATTGAAGATGGAATTTGAAAACGGATTTCCCGCGAAAGCTGTCTCGCAAGTTTACATAACAGATACAACCGACACCGGAGAAATAGGACAAAAGTTGGACTCCTTGTTTACAGATACAAGCATTCCGGATATATCGCAAGACGGATGGACTTTTGAAGCAGCAGAAACAGATGCTTCTGGGTTGGTTACAGAAAAGAAAAAAACATTTGTCATTGTTGAATTAGACAGAGACAGATGGCAAAGACTAAAAGACAGACATGCCGCTAAAATTATAATAGGCTCACACTTAGATAGTTATAAGTCAGACCAAGGACTAGACATCCGAATTTTATCACATTATAAATTAGGTGTGAAAATAGCACTTAAAGCCAATATCGAATACACATTGGAAACAACAGAATAAAAATAGGAAATCCTTAATAAAAAATCATGAACAAAAGAATATATATAATAATCGTAATGCTTATTCTGCTTAGTCCAATGACTGAGCTTCATGCACAAAACCACATAATATACGGAATGAAAAATGTTCCGCAACACAACTACTACAATCCCGCTCGACAACCAAATTGTAAAACCTATGTGGGATTTCCGGGGCTAAGTGGAATAAAAGGAAATGTAGCCTTTAGCGGACTAACTTATAATGACATATTCAGAAAACACCCAACCAAGCCGGACAGCTTTCAACTTGATTTAGACCACATACAAAATCAATTGAGCAGCAAAAACTTGATAGGATTTGATGCACAAGTTGCAATTTTAGAATTTGGATTTGCATTAGACAAAGAACAATATATAACATTTTCTGTAAGAAATAAAACAGAACAATACTTTACATTTTCCGACAGACTACTTGACATAAGACACGGAAACTACAACGAAGAAGGTAAACCTATACGATTTGAGTTTCATGAGCAATTTATAAATTACAACGAATACTCAATAGGATACTCAAAAGGATTTTTTAACAACCTAACAATAGGTGCACGATTTAATCTTCTAAGTGGAAATGCCCATATTAACACCAATAAACTTAAAATTGACTGGGAAACCAAAACAGGAAAAGAAGACATGTACCCCTGGGAGTGGCGAACTGACATAGACATAGATGCCGCAGTTATTGCTAAATGGGACATAACTCGAGATGAAGACGGACATATAAACGGCGCTGAAATAGACGAAAATGCCAAGGATAGCATAAATGTAACAGACCTAATTTTTAATAAAAATGTAGGTGCAAGTTTAGATTTTGGAGTAGATTACCGAATGTATGATTGGTTGAGGTTCTCAGCAGGCGTTAAAGATTTAGGAATGATAACATGGAAAACAAATCCTAAACAACTAAAAGAAAAAAGTACATTTAATTTTACAGGTATAGACGTATCAAAATACGTTAATGGATTAGATGATTTTGAAGAAGAACTTGCCGACAGCCTTTGGGAAGATATAAAAGACAGCCTGTTAAATGAATTTAACCCTGTAATATCAAATCATAAATATACATCTTTTTTGAATACTAAAATAACAGCCTCGGCTGAATTTTCTTTAACCAAAAATATAGATATGGGAGTTTTGTACTACGGAATTTTAATTGATAAAAAACTTTACTCATCATTCTCTATATCAGCAAATGCAAACTTCTGGAAAGGATTTTCGTTCTCCCTAAACTATTCCATAGCCAATAATTCATACAGCAATTTAGGACTTGGATTAGCATACAAATTAGGACCACTACAAATGTACTTTGCTACTGATAATATTGCTCCGGCACTATATCTGTGGGATAAAGAATTTACTAAAAACTATATGTACAATACCAAAAGTGTTAATTTCCAATTCGGAATAAATTTATTATTCTGTGGTGCTAAAAAAGATTACGGCTTAATGTTCTAAAAAAAGACATGCAACCTCTTGGTTTATACATTATCTAATATTAAAATTGCTATCATGCTAACTTATAAAAATTCCTAACTCTACATTACTTTTGAATTTTAAAAAGCCTTGAATTATAAATTTTTATAAACTATCTCATTTTATTAACCAAAAAGAAAAATATCATGAAAAACAAATCATTAACCTCTATTTTATTACTTTTTGTTGCCGGAATATTTGTACTGTCCGGTTGCGATCCCAAAACTATTGAACCAGATACAGAAACAGTTAAGTCTCAAGCCAAAGGTGCGTATATCGTTTCTGATGCTTTCGCCGTAGCCAACAATCATAATGCTGCAAAAGCAATGTTGTCTTCGTACCCCGATTGTGTAAAATCTGAATTAACATTATCAGATACAGAACAAACCATTACGCTTTCTTTTGATAATTGCGAATTTAACGGGGCTACAAGAACCGGTAAAATAATATTAAAAAGAAGTAAAACTGATTGGATAGCAGGGGCTACTTATAAATTGGAATTTGATAAATACACAGTAGACAGCGAATTGATAAGCGGTAGTATTGAAGTAGAATTTTTAATCTCAGAAGAACTTGAACAAACTTATAAACTATCTGCTAAAAATATGAAAGCTACCTCATCATCAAACAATACAGACGAGGTAAATACATGGTCATCTAACCTTACTGTGGTAAAATCAGGCGGATTATTTACCCCTACACCCGAAGACGACGAATACAAAATAAACGGCAATGGGTCAGGTGTTAATACCGAAGGCGAAAAATACACAACCTTATACAATAATGTTGTGGAAAAAGGAACTTGTAAATGGCCTGTTTCGGGTACAGTTACAATAACCAAAGAAGGCGCAGACCCAATAGAAATAGACTTCGACCACAATGGCAAAGCCGAATGCGACAATATTGTAAAAGTAACGCAAGCAGGTATAACAGTAGAGGTGTCTTTATAAGCTAAATAAACATTGAAAATTTTAAAAAAATAAATTTGTAAAGGAACTTTGTTTGGATTTTGTTATCCGAACAAAGTTTTTTTATAATAATTTATTCAAGTGAAATTTTCTTGCCCCAAATTATGTAAGAGAACATTTTTATTACAATAAAAACGGGGTTAATAAAAAAAATAAAAATTATGTTTTTTAAACGTCCGAAACATATTGTATTCAATTACCAGCCTGTTTTCTATGATGAAAAAAAAGAACGAATGGAAAAACGCAGGGCTGAACTTGATAAAGAAAAAAAACATTCTACAAATATAAAAGGTGAATTTAAACCAAGATTTCAACGTTCTGTTAAAGAAGAAGCTCCAAAATCAAATATAAAATTATTTCTTATTCTTGCTTTTTTTGGAGCTTTGTTATACTACATATTTATCAATAAAGAATTGATAGTATCTATGTTAAAATATCTTGTGCCTACAGAATGAAATCTTTGTAAAGTGTTGATAATCAGTGTTTTATAAATACTTGTTAAGGTACTTAACTAATTGAAAATCAGCATTATAATCTCGTTAGTGTTGAAATGTTATAAAAAAACTTTAAAAATAAATTGTTATAAAATATGGCAGCTTGCCGCTTTTATTGTAATATTGCAAGATAATTTTAAACTTTTATATGTCTGCCCTTAATACCATAAGTGAGCCTGTTGCTGCCGAACTGAAACAATTTGAAAGTCATTTTCGCAAAGCTTTAAAAAGCAAAGTTCCTCTTTTAGATATTATAACCAATTATATTTTAAGAAGAAAAGGCAAACAAATGCGCCCCATGTTTGTTTTCCTTTCTGCTCGTTTGTTTGGCGAAGTAACCAAGCCCACGTATACAGCCGCCACATTGATAGAATTATTGCATACCGCCACATTAGTACATGACGATGTTGTTGATAATTCCAGATTACGACGCGGATTTTTTTCAATAAAAGCTCTTTGGAAATCAAAAATAGCCGTTTTGGTAGGAGATTATTTGTTGTCGAAAGGCTTACTTACGGCTACTGAAAATAAGGAATACGAACTATTGGAAATAGTGTCGGAAGCTGTGAAAGAAATGGCAGAGGGTGAACTTTTGCAGTTGGAAAAATCAAGAAAGCTAAATATAAAAGAAGAAGTATATTTTGATATTATAACCAAAAAAACGGCTACCCTTATAGCTTCTTGTACGGCAGCCGGAGCTAAATCAGCCGGCGCTGACGACAATACGGTTGAACAGATGCGGCAATTTGGTATATATACCGGTATATCTTTTCAAATAAAAGACGATTTGTTCGATTTTAAAATAAACAATAAAACAGGTAAACCGGCAGGTAATGATATTAGAGAGAAAAAAATTACCCTCCCCCTTATTTATGCACTTAAGCAGTCGAGTAAAGCTGAACAACGAAAAATACTCAGAATTATACGCAAAAAAAACAAGAGTAAGGATGATGTTCAAAAAGTGATACAATTTACTCGTGAAAAAGGCGGTATAGATTACGCCAAAAAAGTAATGATTGATTACAGAGATAAAGCCGAAAACTTTTTGAATGAACTTCCCGATTCGGCAGCGCGCAATTCCTTGAGAGAACTTTTATATTATGTTACCGAACGGGAAAAATAACCTTATAGCAGGTGTTAATTGGGCAAATATTTTATATGTAGACATACACACCCACAATAAAAATAAGGATAAAGAGACTTTGTCTTTAATTTCTTGTAAAACATATGATTATAATATTTTATCTGAAGGAGAAAACTTTTTAAGTATAGGTATACATCCTTGGCAGGTTGGTGATAATACCGGAGATTTATTGTCAGAAGCATTGAATATTTTTGATAAAAAAAATCCTGTTGCAATTGGCGAGATAGGTTTAGATAAATTTCGTAATAAAGCATTTTTTGAAAACCAGAAAGAGGTATTTATTCAACAAATAGATTATGCAGAAAGTCACAAACTACCTGTTGTAATACATTGTGTAAAGGCATTTTCTGAGCTATTGCATATTCTAAAATCTAATTCATTTACAATTCCTTTTATTATTCACGGGTTTTCTCAGAATATACAAATTGCTCGTCAATTAATGCGTTACGAAGTGTTTTTTTCATTTGGGTCGGTACTTAAATTTGGGCTTCCAAAATTTCATAATCTCTTTAGAGAAATACCTGACAATCGTGTGTTTTTTGAAACAGATGAGGATGAAATATCCATAAAAAAAGTATATGAATATGCTGCGAAATTATCTGACAAACCTGTCGATTTTTGGATTAATCAAGTTAAAAATAATTTCCGAAAAATATTTATGCCGAGTAATTAATTCAATCTTTAGATTTTTAGGTAATTAGTTTTTAATCAAGGCTTTATATATTGCAGAGTGCATGTTTTTTCTTATTTTATATTTGATTATTCTCCAGTTTTTTTGGTTTGGATGTACACGGTTAGACAAAAATACAAAAACAATTTCGTTCACGGGGTCAACCCAAATACAAGTGCCTGTGAACCCTGTGTGTCCAAATGTTTCAGATGGTGTTTCGGGCGCAGTGCTCCCTTTTTTAGATGCTTTGTTGAAGCCCAAACCTCTATGGCTGTCTTTTTGCGGACCGGTAAATAAATTTATTGTATTTTCAGATATAAATCGCATACCGCCGTATGTCCCTTTGTTTAACCACATTTGCCCCAAAATTGCCAAGTCTAAAGCATTGGAAAACAAGCCTGCATTGCCGGATATTCCGCCGAGCATTGCAGCCGAGGGGTCGTGTACATCACCACGTAATAATTGCTCACGCCAATATTTGTCGTTTTCGGTAGGGGTTATTTGGTTTTTGTCAAAATATTTGTACGGTTTAAAACTGATATTCATTAAGTTCATGGGGTAGAATATCTCTTGTTTCAAGTAGCTGTCTAAGTTTTTTCTGTTTACAGTATCCATTGCTTGTTGTAGTAAAATCATGTTGATGTCGGCATACTGATATATCTTTCTGGAATAAACTTTCAGGCGTTTGGTGTTTTTCCAAAGCGTATCGAAATAATTATTTTTGAAATAAAATCCGTTGGCAATTCTAATTTGTGCTGAATCTTTTATGTAGCGAGGCGAAAAATAATTGTTATACACAAGTTTAAGGCTGTCGCGAACACTATATTTGGGTATAGAATCGGGGGAAAGACCTGCTGCAATGGCATTTTCAATGTATAGATTTTTCTTATATTCCAAAGAATCGTAGAAATATTTTTTGTAAAGCAAATACGGTAATATGGGCAATACGGGAGTAAGTCCTGATTTATGAAGGAGCAAATCTCGCATGGTAACTTTAAAAATATTGTTCTTTGGCGTGGTGCGTACAAGTAATGTATCGTATGCAATGAGTACGCTGTCGTTGAGGTGAATTGTATCTTGCTGTTTTAGTAGTTTGTTGAAGTCTTCTATTTCAGAAATTTTTAAAGTATCAATATTTATTATAGTGTCCGGTTTTATGTTTGAATAATCAATTTTAGTATCCTTGAAATAATTGCCAAGTGGTGCGTCTAAATATACTTTTTTGTGGTCGTACATACGCATAAAAGCTGTTGTTGTAGCTGCTACTTTTGTAATCGAAGCCAAGTCGTAAATATCTGTTTTTTTCACAGCCTGTTTTCGAGAATAAGTATGGTATCCGTAAGCTTTGTTAAATACTTCGTATCCATTTTTTAGTATCACCACTTGACAGCCGGGATACGCACCTTTTATTATTCCACTTGTTGCAATAGAATCAATGTTTTTTAATGTTTTGGAATTTAATTTTACCTCTTCGGGTATTGTTTTAGCTATTCGTGTTTTAGAGGTTTGGTAAGTTCTTGAAAATTGTGTTAAAAGTATTGGATTAACAGGTAGTTTTCCTCTTATGGGTATTCCGCCCCAGAGTGCTTCGGCGGCATATTTTTGGTCATATTTTTTTTTGTCGGTTATTTGTAAAAAGTTTGTTGCATTTGTGGTTAAAGAAAGGTTATTGGTTGTACCAAAATTCACTACACTTATTTGTTTCTTAGGTATTTGTTCAAATACAGTTCTTAAAGCGGCTGTATCACTTTGGGAGCTTGTGATTAGTATTACTTTGTAATTTTGTGAATATTTTTTTAAATTTTTAGAAGATATTTTGTCAGCATTTATAATATTGGGCTTTAGATAATAATTGAAAGTTTCAAAAAAATTGTCAAAGGTTTCTTTTTTTGAACTGTTTATTATAAGGTATTTCTTTTTGTATGTTTGTTTAAAAGGAATTTCGTTGTTAGTATTTTTCAAGAGACATACTGAATTTTTAAAAACATTTCTAATTAATACTTTAATGGAATCTCGGCTAACCAAACTATCTAAATTTTGCTTATCGTAAGATTTTAAAGAATCTATGCCGGCGTAGGTTTTAAGCAGTAGAACCATTCGTACCTTTTGATTTAATTGGTTTTCAGAAATTTTATTTTCTTTGAGCAGATAATGTAATTCCGTGTATGTATCTTGAGGATTGTCGGTGATAAAAGCATCTGTTTCCGACATAAATTGTTCATACAGTAAATCAATAGAGTCCTTAGCTGCTTTGGAAAACCTAAGTCCGCCGAATTTATAATCCTTATCGTCAAATATTTTTTTTTTGTTGCCAAAACTATTTTCAGCTATGCCGATATACGCCGAAAGCAGAGCTTTATTTTTTTTCTGAAAAGCTGAATCGTGCGGTAACAATTGATTTTCGGGAAGTATGGCGGGTAGTTTTTCTTTAGACATTGTTCTACCAAACAGCATTTTCAGTTTAAAATATTCATCAAACTGCGTGGTGTCTTCTTCAGTAACTGAAAAATCCGAAATAAGCCCCGATATATTCATAGCCTTACCGGCTTTTGCCAAAAAGGCATAAAATTTTATTTTTAAAGAATCATCTTCAAGGTTTGTTAAATGATTGATAGTAGGGAGGTTATGCGTTTTACTTAATCGTTTTATGAGAGCGTTTTCGTGTATTATAAAAAATGGATTTACGAATTTTTTATCATCACCATAGTTGCTAAAACATGTATCGGGGTATAAACTATTGGGCTTTAGCAATATGCCGCCCGGATTAAATTCTTTTTGAAAATTACTTAATTCGTGAATTTCACTACTATCCGAAATTTGTGTTTCATAAATTATGAGTTGCTTTATTTTATCATCTAAATTCATGTATTTCAGAACCGTATCGGCTCTTGCCGGATTTACGCCCGACAATTCATTTGAAAACGAGGGTTCTGATTGTATTTTTTTATGCAGGAGATACGATAGGAGTAAAGAAATTATAGCTACAACTGCTACACGAAATAGAAATTTTACGTCAGAGGTACATCTTTTGAAAAATTGTATATAATACTTATACATGAAAAATATGGTTTGTGGTCGTTTTTTGCAAATTTATAAAAAATGTTATTTATCTTGTTTAAAATTTAATATCAAATCATCGGTAATAGGAGTTCCTTTGGCAATATTGTCGGTTGAAGTTTTGCCTATTATGTCTGGTAAGTGTTTGGGTGGCAGTCCATTGCTCGGACGCAGGGAGCGTATGTTTTCACGGGTAAATATTTCACCTTTTTTGATGTTTTTTATTGCAAAAAGTGAGCGTCTCATTTTCATTGATGAAATCATTTTCGGAGTAGGGGTGAATGAGCCGCTTCCCATTGCTGTTTCAACGTTTCTGATAGCATCAACCATTTTTTTGAACTCAGCGGGAGTTAAGGAAAAATCTTTGTCGGGACTGTTTAATTCTTTGGATAAAATAAAATGTTTTTCGATGATTTTTGCTCCCATAACAACCGAAGCTATCGGGATTTCTGTGCCTAATGTATGGTCTGATAAACCTACGGTTACGTTATATCTTTGTTTTAAAGACGTAATTTGTTTCAGATTGACTTCGTTGTACGGGGTTGGATAAGCAGACGTACATTTTAAAAGTGCAATTTTGTTGTTGCCTGATTTTTTGCAAGTTTCTACGGCTAAATCAATGTCTTCTTGAGTTGCTGCACCTGTTGATATTACTATCGGTTTGCCTGTTTTGGCACATTTTTCAATCAGTGGAATGTCGGTTATTTCGAAAGATGCTATTTTGTAGGCAGGTGGATTAAATTGCTCTAAAAAATCGACGGCGGAAAAGTCAAAAGGGGACGAAAAACAATCTATGTTGAGTTTGCGGGCAAGTTCAAAAATATCTTTGTGCCATTCCCAAGGGAGCATTGCTTTTTTAAATAAATCGAAAAGTTTAGTGCCACGCCAAGGACCTTTAGGGTTTGCCATAAATAGCTCGTTGTCAATGTTTAACGACATTGTTTCGGGCTTGAATGTTTGTAGTTTTATTGCATTTGCACCAACTTCCTTAGCTTTTTTTACTGTTTCGAGTGCAACTTCCTTGCTTCCGGCGTGATTTGCCGAAAGTTCCGCAATTATATAAACGTTTTTTGTATCTAAAATATTCATTTTAAGTAGTCTTTAAAATTAACGTTATATTTGCTGTATGTTGTATATTCTGATAATTTTTTATCATTAAATTTTATGCTGTTAAATTTGTCTTCTGATGTTTTAACTGCTTGTTTTCGATTTTCGCCGACACTGATTATTACGGCAAAACGCCCTACGGAACTCTGTAATTGTGGTACTTCAAAGTCTCCGTTAAAATGAAAGTTTACGAGTTTTATATCTTCTTCGTCAGGGATTTTTTCTTCTTGAACTTTTGTTATGGTTGTGATATTTTTTTGTAAGTTTAATTTTGAGATAAATTTAACCGAAACGGCATTATAACATTCGTTGGTTTTTGCTTGTTCAATGTTTTTCAACTGCCCTAAACTTTGCAAGATAGTTGCTTTTATAATGTCTATGCCACTCGTGTAAAGAGCAACTTCTCTGAGATAGCCGCCCGGCGTTCTGACAGCAATTTCCATCAGGTACGGTTGTTCCTTGAGAATAAGCTCGCAGGTTGCCACACCGTTTTCCAAGCCTATGGCTTTTACGCTTTTGGTGCAAATATTTTTTATTTCGTCTTCGAGTTTTGGCGGAATGTCTGATGGAGCAATATGTCTGATTGCAATTCCGAAATTTTGTTTGTTTAGAGTAATCCTGTCTGAAATTGCTAAAAAATGAACTTTGCCGTCGATAACAAACATTGTAACATGAATTTCGGGTCCGGTAATGTATTTGTCAACCAGAACTTTTTTTGCGTTAGAAAAGTTGAGGGCATTGTTGAACGAAGCTGCTATTAGTTTTTTGTCGTCAATGATTGTTGTACCCCTTTGCCCTGAGCTGTCTATGGGCTTAAACACCCATGGACCCAGTACTTTTGCGGTGTATTCCGTAATGTCTTCGAGTTTTTCTGCAATTACGTACGGAGAAACATTAATGTTAAATTTAGCGAGAGCTTTTCGCATTTCTTCTTTATTTGTGGCTTTTAATGCTGTTTCGCTCGAAAAAGACGGCAGGTTTAATTCTTGGGCAACGGCAGCAACTGTTATTGCGGCGGTTTCGGAGGCTGCGGTCATTACGCCGGATATTTTTTCGGACTTGGCAATGGTGGTATTCTCCTGAATGTCGGTCGTACTGACGTTGTAAAACATGTCGGCAAATTTCACTGCCGGAGCTTGGGGGTTCATATCTGTTACTATGGTTGTTAAACCGAGTTTTTTTGCTTCAATTACAGCGGGTACTTGTTCTACCCCTGCTCCAATTATTAGTATCTTTTTTTTCATTTTTTTATTTTTAACGGTCAACCTATATTAGGGAGGTGCAAGGTACAGTTTTTAATTTTTAACACTTAACTTTTAATTCATATAGTTTAGTATTGTGTTTGCTAATTTTTTTATTCCCATAGGGTTGATATTATTTTTAAAATCGCCGGTTTTCAGGTTGTTTAAAAAATTATTTTCAAATATTTTTTCAAAAATCTTTTTTAAATTGTTGTCGCTTGGTAAATTTTGAAAATTAAAAGGACTACAAACGAAATTTAACTCGTTTAAGTACTCCGAATACTCAATTTCTCTTTGGCTTGCCGGTATTATAATTTGTTTTATTTCAAAAAGAGCCATTTCCCACATTGTCATACCTGCCGAACATATTGCTACGTCGGTGTTTTTGTATATTTCAAATATTTCTTCGGGTGAAATATTATTTAAAACTTTTACTTTGTTATTTTTAGTTGTTTGATTTTTAATTATTTCTTTGTCTTTATTCAAATTTCCTATTATAACAGTTATTTCATCGAAATATTTTTCAAAAATAGAAAGATTGTCGGTAGTTTTTTTTGTTAAACCATTGGGGTCTGCATTTCCAAAAAATATTAATAAATTTTTATAACTATTGTGTATTTTAAAGGGAATATTTTTCCAAAAAACAGGATTGAACATTAGGTACTGTGGTCCTAAAAGTTTTAAAGTTTTGTTTGATGTTTTGTAATTGTGCTTAAATGCTACAATGTTCATGTTTATTAAAATGTCGGTGTCGATTTTATTTTTGTCGGAAATCGTAAAACAGGCTGTTTTTATGTTGTTTTTTTGCAAATTATTTATGAGTTCACCTGAATAAAATGCCGGATTATCCGTATCAAAAATTATAAGACTTTCGGGTGAAATAATGCTTAAATATGCCGAAGAATTATGCTGATTATTTTTTTCGATAATGTGAATTTTGAAATTTTCGGCTGCTTTTTTCATCAAATGTTCGGAAGTCTCGGAAAATATAAATTCAACGTTTGTTTTATGAGTTTCGGTTAGCACTTTTGCCAAAGCTAAGCATCTGTGCAGGTGTCCGCCACCAATTGCGGGGTTTGCTTCGGCTTTGATAAATATGGTTTTGTTCATTTTTTTTAGTCTAATTTACGTTCAAAAAGCCAAAAAATTTCATCATTCCCAAATCTGTTTCTTATTTCGGAAGTTGAAGTTTTATAGAAGTTGTTTTTTTCTACAACTCTTATAGAACCTGCATTTTTCTGGTTAATCCAAGCCTGTACGGTTTTATTTTCAGTTTTTTCAATTATTTCTATTGCCTGACTAACTATAAATGTTGCCAATCCTTTTCCTTCATGTTTTTCTTTTACGGAGTAGCCTATCATAACTCTATCAGTGTAGTAATCAATGTTTAAAGAGCCTACACATTCCGAATTGCAATAAGCCAAATAAAGGTCTTTGCGGGCATCTTGGATTCTTGTTTTGTACCATTTAAAAAAATTATCGTAGTCGGGAGCGTTTGTATAGCCTGTCCAAAACATGTTTTTCTTTTCGCTCCTTATGTTATAATAATCGTCATAATTTTTTTCTGATGCTTTTTGAAGTATACAATTTTTAGTTTTCATTTCGTAATTTGTATTTTAATTCTGCAATTTTCCAATCTGTCTCATTATCAATGTCTTGAGCTTGGATTTCGGGAATTTCATAAGCCCCTTTGTTTTTTGAAAGTTCTTTGTTGCCTTTTATCCAGTAAAATTGTCCGCTATCGTGAAAAGCAGGTTCTAAATCCTGCGAACGTTTCGGGAAATCGTCGGGGAACATTGGCGTAACTTCGTTGTTTTGTGAAAGCCTGAAACTTCTTTGAATTGGAAAGCTAAAACGAATTACCGGTCTTACCGAATCAAAATTTGAGTTGCTTAATATCTGAAAGCCTTTTTTTAAGTCGTTGGCTGAAATTAAAGGTGCTGTTGGAAGTATTAGGCAAATGTAGTCAAATTTTTTGTCCAATTTTAAGTATTCGTTTTTAACTTCAACGACAACGGCGTTAAGCGGAGCATGGTCGTTTGAAGTTTTTTCACTTCTGAAAAAAGGAACTTCTGCTCCGTAATTTTTTGCAATTTCGGCAATTTCGGCATCATCTGTTGAGACCATAATTTCTGTAAAAAGCCCTGATTTTAAGGCTGTTTCTATGGAATAGGCGATTATGGGTTTGCCCAAAAAGTTTTTAATGTTTTTCTTGGGTATCCGTTTGCTGCCACCGCGTGCCGGAATAATTGCAAGGTTTTTGGGTTTCATTTTCGGTTGATTATAGGGTCAATATTTTGTAGGATTTGTTTTTTGCTTGGCAGATATAGTTGATATTTGCTTGTTAGTATTGTATTATTTTCTTTGGGTAAAAGAAGTTCAACCATTTTGTCGTTTTTGTCGGCACAAAGCAAAATTCCTATGGTTGGAGCTTCTTCTTCTGTTTTTTCAAAACGGTCGTAGTAATTTACATACATTTGTAATTGCCCAATGTCTTGATGAGTCAGTTTTTGGGTTTTAACTTCGATTACAACAAAACAACGCAGCAATCTGTTGTAAAAAATTAAGTCGGCAAAATATTCATCATCTTCCAAAAGC
>PDWI01001274.1_pt1 | contig 39999 bp, 38 predicted proteins | sample 1430891 | NCBI WGS metagenome assembly PDWI01 (sample SAMN01162508, study PRJNA174530) | Oral metagenome, whole genome shotgun sequencing project. | biome: Marine environment; feature: Marine mammal; material: Swab sample of the gingival sulcus; isolation source: swab sample of gingival sulcus... | reverse complement strand
CTGTGCGAGTAACTTCGTCACAGCCTACTTCTAAGTTTATTCTACCACAGAAGGTCTCTTGTTTTTATCGCCCTCCCTCACTTATGCATTCAAACAGATAAGGCGAGCCAGATCCTTGCCGGACAAAAGATAAAAAAGGCTGGTATCCAGCTCTCTGAATATTACATGCCAGGATTGGGTGGGAGCGCACTTTTTGAGGACAACGCCAGGGAGACGGCTGATGCCCTCAATCAGATCAACCCTGATTTCATAAGGATGCGAACCCTGGCCATGCCTGAGGCAGCCCCGCTGACCAAACAGTTCAGGGCAGGGGAATTTGATAAGCTGGGCGAAGTGGACACAGCCAGGGAATTACTGCTTTTTTTAGAGTCATTGGATGGTATCTCCAGTACGGTGAAGAGTGACCATGTGCTCAATCTTTTTCAGGAGGTTGATGGCGTGCTCCCTGATGATAAAGAAAAAATGATGCAACCTTTGCGGGACTTTCTTGCTCTTGATCCGGCAGAACAGATGCTTTTCTGTATCGGGAGACGCACCCATAGAATCGCGAGATTGGATGGGCTGCAAGATCAGATGCAGCGCGGTTATGCCAGGCAGCTCTGCGATGAGTTTGGCGCAACCGTCGAAAATATGGATGAGATTATTGATCAGCTCATGGAGCGCTTCATCTGATCACGATTACGTTGTTTTTGGTAAGAGTTCTTTTGTTGCTCTTGCTTGGTAAGCTGGAGGCGTACTATGGGGCACCTGGTTATACGCATTGCTGAAGAGGCGATGAACCGATTTATCAGCTTGCTGCAGTCTGGCGTTACTGTGGAAACGTCCACAGACGAATCAATTCTGACCACCGTGCAGAAGCTGGAAGGATTTACTGAACAATACATTGCTGATGAGGTACAGACCATCTTTGTAGATGGTACTGCCATTGACGATATTTTTGCGCTTATTGATAAAGATACCAGGGTGATTGCCCTTTCTGCGGCAATGCCTGGGTTATCCGGAGCAATCTATAGGCGCAACTCCATTCATGCCGCCCTTCGTTCTGTGCAACAGGAGGCGGGCAAGCATGGTGAAGCGGCTGTTCCTGTTACCCTCTCTATAAAGCTTTTTAACGCCATTGCACGGGACCGAGGCCCAGAGCTGCTTCAACGTGGAATAACGATGGACGCGGAATCTTTACTCAATTTTTTCAACGTCCGTGAGTGGATATCACATTACATCAGTGCGCTCTGGCTGGATAATCAACAGGTGCCGTTGGACAACCTGGTGAATGTTGTAGACCAGGAGCAAAAGATTACCTTACAGGTGGTAAGCATTGGGTAAGGGCATGACTGGAAAACAACAAACAATACTTTACTGGAATTTCTCCATAAGTCTTTGAAGGGAAAGTATTCGTGTTTTTTCACCGATTGGAAATTCTTCATCACCGCCGTATACGACATACTTTCTTGTTGCCCCAATATCAGCGCAGGTTTGGTTGAAATGCCTGCCAAGTTTCGGTGCCGTCCCATGCTTAATCTCGACAGCCCAGATTTGTGCGTCAGGTAACTTGATGACCAGGTCAACTTCAGCCCCTGCAGCGGTGCGATAAAAAAAAGTTTCTGACCTGCGGGGGAGCACAGCGTGAATACTTTCTATGACAAAACCTTCCCAGCTTTTTCCAAGCACCGGGTTTGACAGTAGTGCTTCGTAAGTATTGATCCCAAGTAAGCGGTGTAGAATACCGCTGTCTCTGACATAGTAGCGTGGGGACTTAACAAGTCTTTTTTTCACGTTGGCATGGTATGGTTCCAGCCGTCGTAGCAGCAGGAGATCGGTGAGGATATCTATATAGTGGCGAATTGTCTTGCTGTCTACTTCCAGGTTAGCAGCAAGTTTTGAGTAATTGACGACCTCCCCTTGAAGATGTGCCAACATGGTCCATAATCGTCTTAATCTGGTTGCCGGTATGCGAAAACCTCTTTGTGGGATATCTCGCTCAAGGTATGTACGGATCAGGTCTTCAAGCCAGTCCATAGCGTGGGCATCGTTTGGTGCAGTATAGCTTTCAGGAAACCCTCCACGAAACCAATTTTGTGTTATAGCCTGGCTTTGCTGGCCGATTTCCAATGGATTGATTCCACCCATTTCAATATGACGTATACGCCCGGCCAGGCTTTCAGATGATTGACGCATCAGCTCCATCGATGCAGAGCCAAGCAACAGGAATTGACCAGCTTTTCGGCCTTGTCGTCGGTTTTTATCTATTAAACCACGCAGGACCATAAACAGGTCAGGCGTACGTTGGATTTCATCCAGGATAACAAGCTTGTCACTCTGTTCACGAAGGTAACTCTCCGGATCGGTGAGTTTCAGTATATCGGCTGGCGCTTCCAAGTCCAGGTAGATTGACTCTATGTCGGCAGCAATTGCTTTCGCCAAGGTGGTTTTACCTACCTGGCGTGCACCAAGAAGCACTACTGAGGGGGATTGTGCGATACCTTGCAGAAGGGTATGTGTAATCGAACGTTTTATCATACCTTGTAATTTAGGACTTTTCCTCCGAAAATGCAAGGTATCTTTGGTGGAAGTAACGCTTATACGTACTACCTGTGAAAGTCTGCCAATGTCATGCTTTTGAGTTGTCTGTCATCCAGTGCCAGTTGGAGGGGCATCAACTCTTCCTGGAGATCAGCCACCATTTGGGGGGTGACCATTGCTTCCTGGATAAGGCCGGCGAGTACCTCCGGAGACTCTTTGAGCAGATCGCTGACATTGTAGTGTGCCAGTTCAGTAAAAGGTGCAAGGTTTGCCGAAAATCCAAGAACCATACGCGCCTTGGCACGAAATTCACGTAACTTAACTGCTGGGACGGTTGCCACAGGCATAAGCGGATTGATTTCGGCCAGGTCACCGACAGAGTGCACGCCGTAGTTTGCCAGGCTGGCTGCATAGGCTTCCCCTACCCCGTCAATGCTTTGGAGTGGTAAGGTAGTACCAACGGTGGCAAGCTCTTCTACCTGCACAACTCCTTGTGCAAAATCAAGACGCAGGGTGCGGTTTAAGGTCGTGTTGTTTGTGAGATCAATACGGGGATGGATGATAAGGTTGATCATAAAACCGCTGTCTGCAGCTTCACTTGCATCACCGCCGAACAGGCCAAATTCCCGCAGCGGTTGTACCCTGTTTTGGGAGAAATCCTCGCCAGTGAACTGACAATTGATTTCCAGGCGGCTGGTTGGCGTATGTGAGGGCTGGTTACTGTTGTCTAGAAAGATGATGTCTGCCGGTTTAAGAGCACGGCGTACCAGTTCATTTGTCAGATGCGATGCTGTCGGCGATGGCTGGGGCACATCACCGTCCCACTGCGGGAGCCCTTCACCAACAGCCAGGTATAATACACCGGCCAGGTTTCCGTGGCCTTTCATCAGGGCGGCAAGCAGTCTGTTGCAATCGTTGACAATCTGGTTTGATCGCCAGCCGCAGTCCTGCACAAGCTTTGTGCTGTTATCAAACAGTTGATCTCGGTAACAGCCTTGTATACTGTGGGTCATACACTTTGCATCATGTGTTTTGATCGACCTTCATTCGGAGCGCCAGCGCTTCTCACCTTCGGGAAATCCGGGGGAATTGACAACTGTATGTCACCCCCATCGCTCCCTAACCTGATGTGCAGGTACGGCGATCCGCCTTTTCCCGCGGTAAACCAAACTGTGTTGGTACGGCGGCGCTCCACCCTGAGGACGATCAGCTTACTGCTGATGGTATAGCTATCTTACTGCTTGTAAGCTTTGTAAGCTATTGATTTATTTCGCTTCGATTATGTTTTCTATACGTTCCAGTGCTGTCTGGATCACCTTTCTGTGCGCCCGGTCACCCTTGAATGCCTGCAACGTCTTGCCAGGGGAACCGTTCACTGCCCTGTGGATGTTTTTCAGTTCTCCAATAATAAATTTTTTCAAGGGCGGACTGGCTTGTGTCTGTACTTCCTTCTCAATTTCATCCCTCCCGCCAAGGACAAGAAGCAGGTCGGCAATGTCATAACTGTGCACATAGTTCCTCTTGCCCCGGCGCAGAAAGGCGCTGAGTTTCAGGCCGAGGAAACAATGGCCGGGCACCACGTTGATGTGCATCCCGTTGCCGATATGGACCCTGATGGCATGTTGTTCTGCTTCCGCGCACCAGCGGTTGTCAAAGCCAATGACCTCCGGATCGCTGGGCAGCACATCAATATAGACATTATTCACTACCCATTGGCATACTGCTGCATTAACGCATTTTTTAAATCCCCGATCGCGCAGTTCGTCCTCGAATGCAAACAATGCTTCCCGAGTATCCGGATCAAAGATGATATCAATGTCTTTGGTAAAGCGGGTCATCGGTACATGGGGCGCTGTGAGCAAAAAAGGTATCACAGCCCCGCCAAGAAAGACCACTTCATCCTTGAGCGGGCCAAGTTGCTCAGCGACAAATTGCAGCATCCAGGTATTTCTGCTTTCAGCAGTCTGTTCCATGTACTCCCTATTTTCTTTATATAAATTCAATGCGATAGCTTGTGTCTGGCAGGTCCAGATTAGTGCTGAGCATCTGGATAGTGGCCACCCGTTTCACTTTCTCGGATACTAACCGGAAGATCGCCTTGCCGTCTTTTAATGTGATGGCGTTAATATCCTTTTCCCCCTTTTCGTCACGCAGGATGCCGTGATCGGTGCGCAGGTAAATCTGACCGGCACCATGCCTGCCGCGATGCGGTTTGTAGCGGTCGTCGATTACCTGGACGGTGATTGTGGCAAACGATTCACCGTCAGCCTTGATCTCCGAAATACCGTCAACGGGATGGATATCCTTGGCATCGGTTGTGATATAAAGGGAAAAGGTTTCCGGATCACGAATGGTTAACTGCGGCTCGGCAGGCGTTCCCTTGACCACCAGCTTGTCTGGAAATGCCTCAAGGTACTCAGCCGCCTTTGTCCGATCAGTTACCTGAATGGCATCATATTCACTGATGTCTCCCGGTTTAACCAGGCCGCTTACCACTTCCTGCAAAGCCAGATCTTTTTCCAGATCTTTTGCTCCATTTGCAGTAAAGCCAACTATTTTTTGTTCCTTTTTTTGGAAAACTACCCACATAAGCGTCTCCAGAGTATTTTTTTGCCGAGGTTAAGACCGCTGGTCGTTAGCCCAGACATAATAATTGTAATTCTATTCTAAAGGTGGATTGTGGAGTCGTGACCTCCGTTCCAGTACTACCCGTTCCAGTGCTGCCTGTTCCGGTGCTTCCCGTCCCAGTACTACCCGTTCCAGTGCTGCCTGTTCCAGTACTGCCCGTTCCGGTGCTTCCCGTTCCGGTGCTGCCTGTTCCGGTACTACCCGTCCCGGTACTGCCCGTTCCCGTACTGGTGCCTGGCAGGATGCGAGAAAATCTGACGGTTAAGCTGGTAGCTGATACTGCGGAAATAATCACATTCAGATTGCCGGTGTTCTGGGTGGGAGTGGTTTGGTTGATAAATGTTGCCTTGCAGATATATGGATTGACCGAAGTGCTCTGCCACCAGTTATCTGCGCTTGCTCGAATTATTTGGGTGCCGGTACATTGTTGAATAAGGGGGTGATGCAAATCGGCATAGGCAGAGACTGTGGTGCCGTAGTACTGGTCGCCGAGCAGAGCTCTGACTGAACCAACAATCCACACGAATCGCGTCCGAAAACCGGTATTGATGGTTCGTATGGCGTTATTTGCGTCATTATTGGAAAAGAGAACCTGTGCCTGCATTCTTCTGGCCAGGTGGTTTTCAAGGGTGACGATCCGGCTGGTCAATTCAGGGTTGAGCTGGTCGGAACCAACGACGTTGTGCCGCAGTTGTCCGCCCCTGGTCAGGGATTCATCAAGACGGTTGCCCAGGTTGGCTTTCATGCCCCTGGCGTCCTGGATTTCAGCGGCCAGGGCTGACAGGTTGATACCTGTTGTGCGTAAATCCTCTATTTGAGAGGCCGTAATAGCAGCCCTTCCTGCCCTGCGGTTCAGCCGGGCAATGGGATAAAAAGCGTGTCCTGCGGCAGGAGCAGGGGCAGCGAGTGCTCCTTCGGCAACACGCACTGCCCATTCCCTTTTGAGCCGTACACAGGTTTCCAGACCAATGGCTGGGTTGATCAGGTCCGTATCTTCACCACTGTCGACCTCTCGCTCCCATACATCCAGGTAGACTGTATCCACCCGGTCGGCTGTCGGTGTGGTGAGCGGTGCAATGGGCTCTACCCCCCACTGGGTGGCAAGAGTGGCATTATCGTAAAGGGGTTGGTCAGTATAACGGGAATTGCCTTCAATCATCACATCCAGGCCTTCGACTATACAGCGTCCCGCACCCCTGGCAGTCCCGTCGCCGCCGGTGATGTCAAAGGTATTGCCGGTGCCGGATGCTGCAACGATGAGGAAGCCGTCATTGCCATGCGGCACCCCATTACCGGCAAACCATTTAAGAAAAGTTTGCAACTCGAACTTGCGGATATCTTCCTGTTCGTTCCAGTCGGCATCGATCAGTGGCACTCCCTGCTGGAGGCGAACACCGACATAGTGCTTTAAGCGGTCAAACGTATCTCGTGAAAAGTTACCCATAGTACACCCTATTATTTAGAAGTATAATCGAATCATCCTGATTAGTGTTGCTGACGCGTCTTTATGGATCACCGGATGCCTGATTGCATTGATCATATAGTCGGTGCCGCCGAATCTGCCGAACAAACCAAATTCCCTGAGGGGATAGGTGGACAGCGGTGCCAGTGGTGCTGGATAGCCCGGTTCGAGAATGGCGGTAATCTGCAGCCTGCTGGTTGGCATTGCTACCTCGTTGTTCCCGTCATCCAGATAGGTGACGGTAAGCGCACTAAAGGGAATGGCCGGTTCATAAGGCGTGACCAGTCCGGTTGCTCCAGGATCGGACGGAGGGGGGCCGTCGTCGTCCCATGCTTCAAGTCCCTGGCCGAATGCCAGGTGATGAATGCCGCTTGAGTTGTCATTACTTACGAAACCGGCCAGCAGGATGCGGCAGCGTTCAACAATGGTATTTGAACACCAGCCGCTGTCATGCAGAACATTGCCCTGTTCTCCCTTGAGAATGTCCCGGTATATTCCTTGTAATTGACCGCCGATATATTCCATTATTCGTCTCCTCCTGTCACACCGACGTGCCAGGTTCTGAAGTGGATATTTTCAGGCGTGCCGTTGAACTGAACCGTACCGCCTTCAGTGAAATCCGCGCTCCAGGAACGCAACCAACGCCACTCGGGGATGTGGTCGGTATAACTGTCACTCAGCCCGCTGTATATTTCCGGGCTGGCCATTGTCAGGCTGTCTGTAAATTCCTCTCTGATATACTGCTGCTCATCGTCACGCGGGAAGTCGTAGGTATACACTTTTTCGTTATACACCGCTGGCTCAATGATAAAGACATAGCGCGTCTGCATGGGCAGAAACTGACGAAGCGCCCCGCGCAACACCTTCTGGTTACGCATGATGAGATCGGGATCCTCTGTGTCCGGGGTGAGGTAGATGCCCATGGTCTCCCGTGAGTACCAGTTGCTGTCCGTCATCTTACCGTTTATGCCCGTGTCGTAGGTGTAGGTCTGGAAATCGTTGAACGTACCATGCAGGGCGTTTTGGGCGATGTTGCCAGCCACCGCGGCCACGCTGCCGGAATAGCGTAAATCAATGGTTTGCGTAGCCTGGTAGACATCGCTGGTGTAGCTGAGACATTTGTTTGAGCGATAGAGCAGGGTGAGCACATTGTCCACCGTCACCGGCAGCGGGTAGCGTTCGCTGAACGGTGAATCACTGATCTGGTGTTCTGCGCTCCAGGTTCTTGTACCCAGGTCAAGCTCACACTGCCAGACAGACCAACTGCCGTTATGATCGGAGCTGTAGAAGATGTGCAGCGTATCGCCTGCCGTGCTAACCGCGATGGGATCGCTTTCGTTGGCATTTGCCAGCGTTTTTGTCTTGAGTGCCACCGGGGCCCAATCACCGCTGTTAAAGGGATCAATGCTGCTTTTTACCCGGCAGGCGAGGCTCCAGCGTTTTTGACCGGTGGAATCATTTTCTCGCTGGGCCCATAAAAGCACGATTCGCTCAACACCACCGCTGGTCTGCAATACTGCTGTGGGAATGCTTTCCATCCTGACATCCTGTCCGCCATCCTGGGGTAACAGGGCCGGGGGATCAAGTTGCCAGTCGCTGCCATCATGTCGGTTGTACAAGGTTTGCCAACTGTTCGCGTTTTTTTCCTGCCAGAACAGCCATAAACCGCCGGCTGCATCCACCGTGGCCGCCGGTGCTTTACGTTGGGTAGCGGCGTCCCGGAAAACAGCGGCATCTGACCACTGCCCATCCCTCATGGTTTTATAGCGGATAGACCAGCGCTTTGCTTCTTCATCATAGGAATTCCAGAACAGCCAGACAGTGGAGCCCTGCAACACCGCTGTCGGGTGTTTTTCCAGGGTTCTGCCTTCGCAGAGCGGGGCGCTGGGCGACCAGCCTGATGCTGTGCTGTACGTTTTGTACCAGATATGCCAACGGTCTTTGCGTTTGGTATGGTAAAAGAGGTAGATAGAGTTGTCGGGCAGGGTAACCGCTGCTGGTCGGCCCTCATAGGCGAAATCAAGTGACAGGGGAGCACTAGCCTCCTGCCATTGATCCGCCTCATCACGCTGCATGGCCCATATGTTGAGCTGCTCAGGGGCGTTGGTCAAAAAGATGTTGTGGACAAATTCCTTGATTCTGCTTTCCCAGTTGGTCAGCCGTTTAACCGTGGCTTCTGCGGTGGGGATCAACCCCACTGTTTTGTAGAGGTGGGGGGCGTTGCGTATTTCATTTCTCTGGGAATCGAATTCCAGGCGAAAGTCCATCTGCCAGCCGATCCACTGGGCAAGTAAGGGAAGCAGGTTGCCATCAATCTTGTGCAGGTCATGCAGGTCAAGGGATGCCCTGGCCAGGCTGTAGAGCTGGTCTAATATGGAGCCAGGTACATCGAGAAAGCGTCTGAGCTGGCCTGAGTCTCTGAGGCGTTCCAGAACCTCAGCCGAAGCATCGGGCAGCTGGGTATCGTAACGATGATAAATGCGCGGCAGCTGATCATACATCTGATCAGCAAAGCCGAACGGCGAGGTTGCCCTGGCATGACAGCGGTTGTGGAAATCGGTGACATACACCGGGGGATCACCATGATACGGAAACAGGCTGTAGTAATACGTGGTTTCCCCCTGCAGGTTGTGGTCTTGATAGGAGTGTACTGCTTCTCCCTCTACGGTCAGGCTGTCATGGAGATCCGTGCCGTCCAGCACCACCACACCGTCATGGACGGAGACCGGAGAGGTGTGTTTTTTACGCACCATCCTGATACCCGGATAGGTTGCCGGGTCTGGATTGGTCCAGGTGAGGTGTATACTGTTGCCGTCAGCGCTGGCTGCGGCTGTAATTGCCGTTAGACGCATTGGTTACCTCTCCCCCTCAACAACCACCAGAATACCGTTGGCGTATTGAGCAGCAGTTATTGGCGCGACAGGGATCTCGTTTTCCCACAGGGCAATCCTGCCGGATGACTCCACTGAACCGGCAGCTGCATCCTGGCGGCGGAACTCGCTGATGGTTACATACTCCACCCCCTCAACCGCCTCAATGGCCTCGTAAAACTTGCTGAGGTAGATGGTCTGGGCAAAATCAACATGCTCAAAGGCCAGCAGTTGTGCCGCTGCCCGCTGCACCTTTTCCCGTACATCTTCCACGGGATAGTAGCTGGTCACACCGATGGTTGCCGTGATATAAATTTCGACATACTCCACATCCTCAATTTCGATGATGGTGGTGACCGGCCGTTTATCCTCAAAATAGGCGAGCAGGTTACCTTTCAGCACGTCACTGACCTTGCCGCCGCCTTCCGGGGCCACATAAAGGATGACCCGATTCCAGCTGGCCGCAACCGACCTGACTTTGCCCACTCCCTTATAATCAAGGGCCAGGGCATTGTAGTCATCTTCAGTCACGGCGCGTTTGAGGGAGCGGAAGACCGATGGAGCATGCATAATGGCATGATCGATGCTTTCTCGTTCCGCACCGCCGGTTGCAGCCTGGGGGTTATGTACTTTAATGCCGTTTAAGCTCAGCTGATAAGCGTCTACAATGGTACCGATGCTCCCTGCCACCACATTACCCTGTACTCCGCCTCCCACCCGGTAGGTGACGGTGATGCTTGCTCCGCTCTCCGGTATAGCGCCAAAAGAGCCATCGCCAAAGATCACCGTTGCTCTGTCCTGGTCATCGATCTCAACAATAAAATCCTGCTGCTTTTCCCTGCTAAAGGCCAGGCTCTCCTGAAAGGTCCATTGGGTGATGGTTTCGCCAAGCCGGGTGGAGAGAATGATATCACGGTTTACTTTCTGGCTTGCCCCGGCTGCCCGCAAAATGATACCGCTGTGGGCCAGGGTGAAGCGTTGGTTTTTTGCACCGTTTGATACACCGAGCAGCTCCTCTTTAACCAGCCGTCCTTCCTCCACAACCACCCCTGGTGTGCCGAGCAATGCATCCTTTTTAAAGTATTTTTTGTTGGTAACCGGGTCCACCTCAAGGGTGCTGCAATCGATGACAAGTGGTGTTTCCCTGGTGTATTCAAAGCGCACACTGGGCTTGTCCTTCTGGCTTTTGGTGGCAAATGCATCCCCACGGCTGATGGTGATGGTTGCATTGCAGGCGGCCGGAATGGTCAAGTCCAGAGCGGTGGAAGCGGGTGCGGCAGTTGCCAGCCGGTAGCTGATCAACTTCAGGTGATCAATTATGCTTCGTCTGCTCTGGGCCGTGGTCAGAAAACTTTCATTGGCTACCCGGTCCTGGTAGTAGCTGAGGATATCCCCCATGTGGGCGAACAACTCAAGGAGCACATTGCCGAAATCGGCCTCGGACTGATAGCTCTTCCACTCGGGCAGCCGCGAAGGCACCAGATCCCGCATGGATTTGAGCAGACTGTCATAGTCGCGGGCCATATAGTCTACTACTTGATGATCGTCTATCTTTTTTATTTCAGCCATTGCAACACCAGAATGTGATTAGCTTTACTCTTTGGTTGTCCTGCCTATTTAAAATGAATACGCACAGCTTCTTTGCTCAGGTCCTGCTTGTTGGTGTAGGCAATTTCAATCGTGATGGTTTCTTCCCGGGACTCCACCGCAATACCCTCCACCATGATTTCGTTATCCAGCCAGCGGGCCAGGGCCTGGCCAATGGTAAATTCCATGGCAGCAGCAAGCACGGTATTGTTGCCTTCAAAAATCAGATTGAACAGACCGCAACCAAAATCCGGCATGTTGATCCGTTCACCGGGTGTGGTAAAAAGCACCTGGATAATCTTGCCCCGGATGGCTTCATCTCCGCCGCTGGCTGAAACAGCACCACCATTGTTGACCGTAAAGGGAAAGCCGAATGTGGTCATTTCCGTCATTGTATCTTTCCTTTCAGCGAAGTTGGGGGCTTGGGTGGAGCACCCGGCCCGGTTAAGGCACCAATAGCAGTTTTAAGTCCTTGGTCTGGTGCTCCTGCTGCGGCCCAGTCGGCAAAGGCCTGGGTCACGCCCTGCTGCCACGCGGCCATTTCCTGCAGCCACTCATCCACATCGTTTATCCATTGCCAGAAGGCAGTATCCTGGGTGGCATCGGAAAGCGTTTCAGCATGAACAGTGGCTATGTTATAGACCGCCTCACCAAGTGCTCCAAGGTTACCCTTGACCGACGGCTGGTCAACATTGGCGCCAAGTCCTGGTTCATCAGCCTCCAGGCGAGCTCGCATGGCCTCGATAAATTCTTGTGCTGCTCTATCCTTGTTTGGTCCGAGCCCCATAGTGTACCCTTAAGCCAATACCTGCGAGTTCGTTGTTGTGGTGATGGGCACCGGTGCTCCAAGATTGCCTATCCCCATATCGCCAACCCTGATAACCGGGAGGGCACCCGCTCCCAGCTTGACCAGTGTTCCCTTGACCTCAACCAGTCCGGCACCGGCATCGATGGTCACACCTGCCGGACTCAATGCCACTTTGGCGCCGCCAAGGGCCTCGATGGAGATATCGCTGCCGCTCACCGTTACACTGTTTTGACTGGTGCCATCTGAAATTGCCACCCCGCTGCTGTCCATTCTGATCTCATGGGAGTTGGCGCCATCTGTTATGCTCACTCCGTCACCATCCATTCTCACTTCGTGTGAACTTTGTCCTTCATGGATGACAATGCCGTCCTTGTCCATGGTGATGACGTTCTGATTGGTTGCCTCAACAATGGTGAGCATCTCTTCGCCGTCCTTGTCCTCAAACTGGATAGTATGCCCTTTGGTCGTTTTAATGGTTTTACAGGTAGGCGGGCCTTGCACGCTGCCCTGCTCAGTACCGTCTGGATTATTGGGCTTAGGCAGTTCACTTTGCCCCTCTGGTTTGCTCCAGTAGGTTCCCACCCAGATGGGAAACTCCAGGTCACCTGCTTCAAATTCGACCCACACTCCGGCACCCACTTCAGGAATAAACAGCGTACCCTGATTCAGCTCACCGCCATATGGTGCACACGGCGTGGCCCAGCCGGTAACCACTTGATTACCCAGGACGCTGGGTACTTTGACCATAAGTCTTCCCAGATGTTCGGGGTCAGCATTATCCACCACGATGCCACGGTATTTGCCGTAGTAGCGGTGCTCAACCTGCTGCACCAGGGTTGATACGATTTTTTCGAGATTCAACACATCCTCCTCACTGTTTACAACACACCGCCCTATCGATCAGATGATACAGAAAAATTCTCGTCGCCTTCTGGTTGGAGCGCATTTCGTTTCCCTTTAAAAAACTGCTTGTAGCCGTCATCGGTGAAGGTGTGGGTCACGTGGGTAATGTAATAATGACCGCTATATGTTTCTCCAATTCCTCTTATGGGTACTGTATTCCTCGCCTTGAGGACGTGGCCGTACTGATTGGCATCCACTTCACCTTCGCAGGTGACCAGCCATTCGCTTTGGTGATAGAGCTCCTGACAGAGCACCTGCATATCCGGGGTGCCGGTGGTAACAGTGCGGCTGATCACCACCTGAGCCGGGTCCATGCCAGTACCCAGCATACTCTGGCTGTCTCTACTGCCCAGCGTTATCTGTTGGGTGGTGCTGGCCTCGCTTTCAAGCACCTCTTTGCTGGTTCGGTCAATCTGAAACATGGATACATTGGCCGGACGCAGCGCATTGACCGACAGGGAGAGCTGGTTCATTGTAGTTTCACTGCCGAAATGGATGGAGAGAACCGGCTGGGGCGGTTCATCCATGCTTGGTTTCTTGAAAGAGCCTGTTGTTCCTTCCACATAACATTCGCAGCCGTTACGCCGGGCCAGCCGCTTGAGAAACTGCATATCCGTTTCCCGTTGAATAATGGTGGACACCGCCTCGTCGTGGATGATCTCGGTGTCTTCCACTTCAGGGAGAAAACCGTAGCTGCTGAAAATTTCCGAAGCGATATCGCTGTCCTTTTTATTCGCCCACCCCTTTAATTTATCCTCCCGGTCCATCAGCACGCTGCCGTCCATGCCCCACACTTCCAGAACGCATGCTGCAGGATCGTGGTCAAAAAAAGGCTGTACATGGGTAATATAGCCTGTAAACAGTTCTTCGTCTGCACCCTCCAAGCCGCTCCTGATGGTGATCTGTTTCCAGATTGTCAACCGTTCATCGTCAAGGAATCTCCAGGAACCGTCCTGCTCAAGCCACAGGGAAAGCTCCATGCGGAACATGCTGGCCAATTCCACATCATGTTCCACCTCAAGGCTGATGAGGCTGGAGTAAAGATCGTCTGCCTCGCTGCCTTCTATTTCAATGATCAGGTCTTCGTTTTCCATATATCCGGTCGCAATACCCTTTATATTCCATCCGGCGGGATAACAATCTGTTTGCCTATGCGGCCGATATCCTGCGCTTCGCCTGCATTAAATCCTGCAGCTTCCACAGCGCTTAGCAGATCGCTTTTTGACAGGTTCACCCTGTTGTAGAGAATCAGCACAGCCCGTTCAAAGCGCTCCTCAGCCACAAAAAGCATTTCGTCTGCAACCTGGAGTTCTTTTTCCGTAAGGTGAATCTGTTCTTCAAAATGGAAATCCTCAATCCCCACCAACGCAGTCAGTTGTCCGGCCAACTCACTCCAGGGTGGGGTTTTGCTGTTGTCCGCAATGGTTACTGGAACACGCAGGCTGCGTATGACTCCTGTGCCGAGCAGATCCCTGGGGGATAAAAAATCAGGGTTGGCGTCAACAATCTGCCACCATTTTTTGGGGGATTGGTAATATTTGTATCCCAGGTGATCAAATCGATCGCCCTTGGCAATGGTGTGTAGAAAGGTGCCTTCTGTCTCGCTGGCGATCCTCAAACGTACAGATTTTAAGCGTCTGCCTCTGACATCCAGGGTTACCTCTGCAGGTTCTTTTTTGTAGCGTGAGTTCTTGAAAAACATTTTTTATCCCGGAATGACCACATCAGTGGCTTTTGTCGGATTGGACAGGTTAAGACCTGACATGGCCTCTTTCATAGCATTGTTGGTATATATAAACACCGGGTTTGGTCCCTCAATCACGGTCAGATTCACAGCAATTGTTGCCCTGATGGGGTTAAGATCCGTGCTGAACTCTGTTTCCGTGATGTTCATGTTGTTGATGTTTACCGGTAGTATCCGTTGCCTGCCCCAGACAAAGAGGATCATCGGTGGATTTTTACTGCGAGTAAAGCTGAACTTACCCGAGGAACCCAAAAGTTCTCGGAGTTCCACGCCGAGCAGGCGTTCTCCTTTGGGATAGAGCATCAATTCCAGGCTGCTGAGCTGGGGAATAATACCGAGTCGGGCAGCTCTCGAGCTAGCCTCATTGAGAGCATCGGTGGCATCCAGGCGAATCTCAAAACTAATTCTTTCCTCCTGCACCCGCACCTCTTGCTGGCGTCGTAGTTCGAGCAGGTCGACAAACTCTCTGCGTTGGTGGAACTCCCTGAGCGTGGTGCTGCTGGCAGTAATCCTGCTTTTTCGTGTCCCTTCGGCTTCCCTTTCCACACCCCCTTGGGCAGGCGCATTGGGTACGGAAAAAACAAGGCCCTTGCTCCTGGTGAGTTGCACAGGATTAAACTGGAAGGGCACGATCATCTGGGGATACCCCAGACCATACTCCACAAAGGCACCATGAAGTATTTGTGGTTTGTTGCTGAAACCGCCTGACATATTTTTCCTTTGTTATTGTTCCTTTACGATTCCTGACACAAAGGCCCTGTCGAATTTTTCCTGGACACTCAGCAGATTGTGGCAGTCCTGGCTGTTGCGAAGAGCGTTGCCCCCAAAAGGTTGTTTTCTCAGCAGGTGCTGTTGTGATACAGATGCATAATGAGCCCGGTAAAAGGGCTTGTCCTCATTGCCTCTCCAGATAAATGGAAGCGAAAAATCATGTATCTTTGCTAACTGCTCATACACGTTTCAAGTCCTATCCTTGAAAGGTCCAACCACTGAATTCCGAGGCCAGGGTTATCTGGTGGTTTTGAATGCTTTCCCCGTTTGGACAAGTTGGATATAAGGGCGTTACCGTCCCTGAACTGTCTATGGAGAAGCCGTAGCTCAGCGAATCAAACCGTGACACAGTCCTGTTGTTCACTCCGTTTAAGGACAGTACCGCCTGCCAGGTTGTGGTGCCGGAAGCAGGGGCGCGGCGCGAGGGGTGATCGATAAAGGTGCTTGGGTACCGCATCACCTCAGCATCTGTCCAGTAAAAGGGCTTGGTATCATCATTGGGCCGTGGGTCCACATAGGGCGAGGTCGTGCCTCCCAGGGGCACATTGGTACTGATTGTCTGGGTCCAGCGGTAGCCATCTGGATAGTCAGGATGACTCACTGGATTGTCAATCTCCGCCCTGATCCCCACACCGTGCGCTTCCGTGGAAAAGGAGGTTACTGAAACGCTATGGTCCTGGTCTCCAGCGGATTCGCTGATGCCTTTATCCGGCGTGGCTTGTCCACCACTCTGCTTTGCCGGAGCCTGTGGAGCGGAAAAACTTTTCAAGCGAATGCGGGGCAGTCTTGACTCTTCGCGCTGGCCCGCTTCCTTGTCCGCCAGGGACTGCATGGCCGTGTTGCCGAGCTGCCGCTGCATGAACTGCTGTGAGCTGCGGGCCGCCGCAGCGGTTGATCCAGGCACATGGGCCGAAGATGAACTGCCTTGTTCGTTATTGTGTTTTCTCCTGCGTGCAGCAAACATGACGGAAACCTCCTTCAGGTTTGTACCTTGGTTGTTGGATAACCATTGTCCTCAGTCCACAGCTTCCCGATTTTTTCAAACTCGCGCTTCACCCCGTGGAGGATATGTTCCTGGGTGATGGTTTCATTTTTTTCTGCAGCCAGAAAGGCACTGTTGAGCACAATGTTTTTAATGTTACCGCCGGCCAGCTGAAAACGCTTGGCCAGGTAAGCATAGTCAATCTCGCCTGCAAGCGGGGCCTCGTTGGGGAAATGACTCTTCCAGATAAGGGTTCGTAAATCCACATCGGGAAAAGGGAACTCCACGATGAAACGGATGCGTCTGGTAAAGGCCTCATCCATATTGGAGCGCAGGTTGGTGGCCAGAATGACCATGCCCTCGTACTCCTCCATCTTTTGGAGCAGGTAGCTTGTCTCAATATTTGCGTATCTGTCGTGGGCGTCTTTTACCTCGGTGCGTTTGCCGAAAAGGGCATCTGCCTCGTCAAAAAACAGGATGGCGTTGCTGTGTTGAGCCTCCTGGAATATCTTGTTGAGGTTCTTTTCCGTTTCACCGATATATTTGCTCACAATACCGGACAGATCGATGCGGTAGAGATCAAGCTGCACCTCGTTGGCAATGACCTGGGAGGCCATGGTTTTGCCGGTACCGGGAGGGCCGGAGAACAGCACACTGAGCCCCTTGCCATAATTGACCTTTTGGGCAAAGCCCCACTGGCTGAAGACCTGGTGTTGATGTTTGAGCTGGCTGCATATCTCTTTGAGCAGTGCTTTTTTATCCTGGGGCAGGACGAGGTCGTTCCAGCTATATTTCGGCTCCACTTTGACAGAGAGTTCACCCAGGTTATGAGTGGACTGTTTGCGGCAAGCGGCAAAGTAATCGGCAAGTGATATGTGTTCTTCCTCACTGCGCATTTGCTGCCTGATCCGGGCCAGACGGGCACCATTGTTGATTTGGCCCGGAGTCAGGGTAAAGCGATGGGCCAGTATGGTGGACCAGTTTTTTTGCACCTTGAGCGTTTCATTGGCAAAGATTTGCTGCCAAACCTTTTCCCGCAAGAAAACGCCAGCAACCGGCACATGGATGGAGATGAAACGTATCTGCTCAAAACAGCCCTGGCTGCTCCAATCCCTTTCCCCGGCCAGAAAGACCAGCCAACCGAATTCGCTGATGAGCTGCACTATTTTCTTTAGGAGGTGTTTACCCTGTTCTGCGGCAGCAACCTCAGAGATGTTGTCCAGGTAAATGATGGAGCGCGTCAGCAGTCCTTCCCGAAAGGCGAGGCGCAGGTTGTTGTCAAGCTCTATGGCATCGGCGGTAAGCAACTCCATATCCAGGCAGAGCAGGGGACAGCCCAGTTCCTGGCATAGGGCCTGGGCAAGCTGCCGTTTGCCAGCACCATAGGGGCCATGCAGGCTGATGACCGCTTTTTGTCCCTGCTCCTGGCACTGCACATGATGGCGTACAAAATTGTACAATCGTTTTTTGACGGTCTGCTCAACAAGGACTTGAGCAAGGCTGCAGTTGGGCGGGTTGGGATGAATGTATTTTTTTAGCCTGTTATCAAGGGCATTGTTGCCCAGAATAAAGTTGACGATTCTGCTGTCCACCTTGACAAAGGTTGCAAGGGAACTTGAGCCAGATGGGCTGCCTGGATCATCAATGGCCTGCAGGATGCCGCTTCTGAACAGCTTTGCTTCGCTGTTAAAGAGGGCACGCATCCGCCATTTATCCGCGTTTGTTTCACACAAAAGGTCCAGGATAAGAGCAATGGTCGGCTTTTTGCGGGTAATATCATCCTGCAGGTAGGCATAGATGGTATCGTATTTACTGCTCAGTTCAGGGGCCAGGCAGATAATAATTGCCTGCATTTCACTAACGGACAGGCCAAACATCTCCATCAGGCGAGGCAGGGTGAGGATAACACCCACTTCCTGGCAGGTGGCTACTTTTTTGCTGATTGCTTCTTCGAGGATATCCAGCCGGTTGCGGTTTGTTGCAATTGCTTTGCTGTCTGGTGTGTAGTCGCTGTTGTCCTGCAAAATCCAGTCAATTTTTTCGTTTGAGATGTAGAACAGGTTGTCACCATTGCTCTTTTGCTGTTGGGTATGCAGGCGAAATTGCAGGATCTGCTCTTTCAGCAGCAGGTCGAGCCGGTGCAGTTCATCGCTGAGGTGATCGAAATGATCCCCATACACCTGCGTAACCACCGTATCTGCAATTGCCTGTTCCATTGTCACGCAGTTACCTCAAAGAAAAGGGTTTTACGGGTAAGATGGGAAATATCGATTCGCATTTCATAAAAGCCAGGGGCAAGGTCGGCCGGGATGGTGACATCAAACGAATCACTGCTCAGCTCAAATCCTGAAAGGATTGAGCGGCGCATTACCGAGACATAGGCCCGCCAACCGGTCAAATTGCTACCGTTTATGGTAATAGTCGTCCCTGCCGTGGTTGCCATGGGCGTAACACTCTCCACTTCGGGCGGCTTGAAAGGTGCTTCCACCCGTGGTACTCCGACCTGACGCACCCTTTTTGCCATGGTACGTTCTTTTGCTGGCAGCATGTCGAGCTGTACTGCGGAAACCTCATAGGCCACCGAGAGCCGATAGGGTTGGGAAAAGGTGCTCCATACCGTGCCCATTTCCTCAAGTTCAAAAGGGCTCTGGATGATTTTGATATGCTCCCTGGCTCCACTCAGATCATCAACCAGGTATTCTTCAGGGATAATCGGGTTCTCGTAAAAAACCCGCATTGCCTCACCGAGGATCTCATGGGCCGTGGTGTTACCTGTTTGCTGGTCATTGAGGGCATGCGGCGTCATCAGGTAATACAAATGCAGCGACAGGGGCGGTGGGACAAGTTTAGTTGGATCGTCCAAGCGGGCCTGCCAATCCATATTTTTTAAGGCAGGGCTTTCCTGCACCTTGTAAAGGAACAGGTTGATGCGCCGGTCAACACCGCTTTCATCAGGTGACAGGACTGTAACGCCTACCTCTGGGGTCAGGGTCATTTCCCCGAGAAGCAGGTTGCGCAGGGACTCGCTCACCATTCCTATTGCTGTGGATGCACTCACTCGTTGCCTCTTTTACCTGATCATCTTTAACATTGATCGTCCACTGTAGCTTCGTTCCCAGAAGGCAGCAGTTTGTCTGTTTCTCCGGGGAGCGGTATTGCTCTGCACCACCACCACCTGCTGCATTGCAGGTTGCTCTTTTACCTCTTCTTCCCTAGAAGTTGGTTCTTCCGAAGCGGTGTGCTGCTTGTTTTGTTCTTGCTGCTCTGCCAGCTTTTTAACCATCAACCGATGAAAAGATTGTCTCAGTTCCGCTATTTCCTCAGCGTCCGCAGATGTGGATTCTTGTGGCGTGAACAGTGTTTCTTCGGTCATTTTTGGAGACAGTGACGCTGTTGCGGGAGTGAGCGACACTTCGCCCGGCTTTGCTTGAATGCTTTTTTGGGCTGTGACTTGCTGGGTATTCTCCTGCCGGTCAGCACGAAAAAGGCTGTTGTCTGTGGCGGAAATCCCCATGGTGTGAGACGATGTATCCTGTTCGCTTGACTGTTGACTTTGGGTATCTATAGAACCGGACAAGAAATGTGTTTGAGTCGCCTCAGACAAAGAGGCAGACGCTTCTTGCTGTTGTGCTCGGCTCTCTGCCTGCAAATCAACCGGTGGCCCTGCCTCCAACAAGGGAAACACTTGTTTTTCCATAGAAACACCCGGCATCTGAATTTCCCCAGTGGCAACTAAAGGACTTATCTGAATTTCCCCAGTGGCAACTAAAGGACTTGTCTTGGTTTGGGTAACCTTGTCCGGCAAAAGCTGCCCGGTGAGGGGAGGGGGTGCACTTGTCGTTTTGGCGGCTGTGGTCTCTGCTTCCCCGTGTCTTTGCCCTCTTGCTGTTTCTCCTAAGGTGGTTGGAGTGGTATGTTTTCCCGTATTTTGGGTTGGAGCAGCAGGACTGATAATTTCTGCTGGTGTTGGTTTGACTTCTGTTAGTCTCAGACTGTTTTTGTCGTCATCTCCATGGTTGAAAATATGGTCAGCGGCCTGCGCTTCATGCTGGTTTGCATAGGAGAGGGGGCGTTCATTAGAACGAACGTCCTCATGCCTAAAGGAAGGCGCAGGAGGGTGGGGCTCGACCTCTACCTTGTCTGAACAGGGCTGGTCAATCTCCTTGCTGGCACTGCTTGCTGCAGAAAGGTGTGTTGCTGATTCCAAGGCATGCGGAGCAATAGACGTATTTCGACCTTGTGCCGTCTCTTGGTAGTGAAAAACCACTGGCGGCACGGATGTCTGACAAGCAGCGTTTTCCTGCCTGCTTTCCGGCAAGCCAAGCAGGGCACGCAGCAAAGTGTTCTGCTGTTTGTCTGCCATATCTGCGGTTTTGTCAGTGGGCATAATGCATGCGCTCCATTTCTTCAGAGAGAATTTCGATATATCGCCGCCTGTTTTCCCTCGTCATACCGAGGATTTCTTGCTCACTCCAGTGATAGTAATAAGCCAGGTAATGCACTTCCTTAAAAAGGAGATCAAGCTGGGTGTGCAACTTTCGCAGCACAAAGTCCTCCAGATTGAAACTCGCTGAGAAATTCCGCTCGCACTCGGGGCAAAAGGCCTCCGTGGTTAAGGCTACCTTTGGAGCAAGTCGGTCCATTTCCTCTTCGATCTCGTGGCGCGCCAAAGGTGACAAATCGTTGATTTCTTTTTCGTCGACCTGTGACAAGGAGCCGATGGACTGGATGCAGCGACTAAGCAGCAACGTTTCGGCTTGAGCCTCCTTTTCATTGACAAGATGGGCGACCTGCTCTTGATCTGCACCGTTGGGCAGACGAAAAATAACCTTTTCCGCTCCAGCCTGCTCCGACAACATCAGGGTAAAAAAACGTTGCTCCAGTCTGGAGCCGATAACCGGGATAGTGCTGGTCAAAAAATCGATATCAAGCCGCTCGCCGCAATCAGGCCAACTGCAATGCATCACTGTCTGGATCTGCCGGCCAAAGGTTATCTCGTGGAGCTTAAGCAACAGAAACTGTCGGTCGCCCACCAGCAGCCTGCGGGCCACATCTTCGGTAACCTCGTCGATGGTGCCGATACTGCGGATGCACTGGCTGAGCAGAGTGGTAACCAGGGCCGCCTGAGTGGTGCGGCCCTGTTGGGCGATCATCTTTTCCTGGGCCCCGCTCAACGGATGCAGCGAGACCTGCTGGTGTACTTCGCCACTCTCATCGACAAGCCCGCCGGGCAGTGTGCAGTGAACGTGCTCCATACACTTCCTATGACTCGGTCGGCTCGGTCACGGTAGTGTCACGTTCCCATCCCTCGTTTTCCAGCTTGATGCTCTGGATCATCACCGCATCGCCGCTGGCATCCAGTTCCGGCAGGGCTTGATATTCAGATACCCAGCAGCGGTAGACCCTGTAGGACATAACCTTGCTGCCCTGCAGGTTAAAGACATCGATAACAATATCTTTACGGAAGTTCTTCAGGGACATGGAGGCATCGCTCTGAAAGTTGTTGACCAGATTAGCCCATTCTTCAAAGGTCGTGTCATGGGTGACACCGGCTTCCAGGGTAATGCTCTCGTAGGAGGTTTTGCCCGGCAGTTTTCTGCTTGAACTCGGATCGCCGCCTTCGCGCCAATCCGTCACTTCCGTGGTTTTTTTCAGGGCGCTGCATTTGTTCAGGCCTGCCACGTATTTGCCGTCCCATTTCACCCTGAACTTGAAGTTCCGATAGGGATCGAACCGGTGAGTGTTTACCGTAAACTGTGCCATAATATGGAGTCTCCTTATCAAGTCCGTCCATTAAAAAGCTCATCTCAACAAAGACGTGCTCTGGTATTTTTTTCTATTTTTTTTCTACTCTGATGTGCGTTATGCACTACGCATTCTGTCCGGCTTTCTGGCTGAGCTTGACAACCACGAATTCCGCCGGTTTCAACGGGGCAAAGCCCACCAGAACATTGACAATGCCCAGGTCGATATCAGCCTGGGTGGTTGTTTCACTGTCACATTTGACGAAAAAGGCCTGAGACGGGGTGCTCCCCTGGAAGGCTCCCTGGCGGAAAAGGGTCATCATGAAGGAGCCAATATTAAGACGAATCTGTGACCACAATTCTTCATCATTGGGTTCAAACACTGTCCACTGAATGCCGTTGTAGATACTGCTCCTGAGCATGATGGCCATGCGGCGCACCGGGATATACTTGTATTCCGGATCAGAACTCAAGGTCCGTGCTCCCCACAGCACAATGCCTGAGCCAGGGAACTTGCGAATAACGCAGACGCTTTTTGCGTGTTTGTTCAGGTTGCCCTGCTGGATATCGGTCAGGTCGGTTGTCAGGCCGACAGCGCCGCCGAGAACGGCTTCCGTTCCAGCCGGTGCTTTCCATACGCCCCGTTTGGCGTCAATTTGTGAGTACATACCAGCTACATATCCGGAGGGCGGCACGCTGATCGGCTCGGCTGACAAGCCAGTGGGGTCGAGTGCTTGCAACCAGGGGAAATAGACCGCACCGTAGGAGTTGGGGGTATTGATGTCGTCCCGGTACTGGATAGCATCTTCCAGGGAGGAGTCGTCCCTGTCCATATCGGCGATGTAAAAGCAGTCGCTCAGCGGCCTGTTGCGGCAGTAGTTCATCCCAGCGTCGGCAACCGCCGGAGAGCCAATGCCCGGCACCGCGATGAGACTTACGTCGCGAATAGTGTCAAGCCAGTTCAAGGCACTGATGTAATCAATGTCACTCAGCGGCAAAGTACCGTCGCTGCCGAGCTGCACCTCGCTGACGGCATCTGCAACGGTGTCATCACCGAGGAAGAAATAATCGTCGGTTGCAGTATTTTGTGGCCGCATTGCTGAAGATCCATAGACCTCGGTGCCGCCGTTTCTTTTGCCCAGCCTCAGCGCCCCTGCAGCATTTGTCAGGGGATCAGCACCGGAAACAATCTCCACTTTGGAGGCGGCGCTGGTGTTACCTGAAGCAATACGCAGCATATTTGTCGATTCAACGGTGACGGTGACAGCATAGGCGTTGGCCGGTGTTGATTCCCGTAATGGCGTCATGGCCTGAATGGTGGACTCGATGGCACCACGGATAACATTGATATCACTTACGTCACCACTTTCAAGAGCCGCTGTCAGATCAACGGTGCGGTAGCCATCGTTATTGATGTTAATGCGGAACTGGCGTTGGTTTTCACCCAGCAGGTCGCTTCCCAGGGGGACTTCGCCGCTTTGGCTATAGCCGGCAATCTGGTTGCTGTTTGCCTCGTTGACCGCCACCTGGATGAATTTGGAACTGGTGTTGATAACCGTCTCCACATAATCCGGGGAAGCCGGATTCATTGAGAGATTCTCGTAGACTTCCACCTGGAGGGGAACTTCGTTGGGTTTGGGGTTATCCCGGTAAACGGTAAGGTTGAATGCGTTGTCCGGATCGTCGGCTGTAGTGCTGTCAACGACTACCATAATATGGTTGCCCCAGGCCCCGGCTGAGACAGCGGAGATAGTCATGCTGTTCTGTGCTGTGGTGCCCCGGTCGAGCACTGTAACGTTGGCGGTCTCAGCTCCTGATGCAACCCGGCCCACATAACACTGGGTACCACCGTTGTTAAAAAACTGGTAGACACTATGGGCGAGGAAATAGCCGTTTAAAAAACCACCATAAAGGGTCTGAAATTCGGTGAAATTAAAGATTTTTCTGACCTCGCCGATTGGCCCCCTTTCTGCGACACCAAAAAATGCTGCCGTGGATGTTCCGGCAGCTTCTATCGGTCTGACGCCACTGGAAACCTCTTCCACATACACACCTGGATATGTTAAAACTGCCATGAAATTCCTCCTTTGTCGTTAAGGATTTGTTATTTTTTTGTGACCTTTTTAGCTTTTTTGGCAGCAGCTTTCGGGGCCGCTTTAACTCTCTGTTTTACCTGGATCAGTTCGATTATATTTCGAGCCTGCAACCTGCTCAGCTTATGGTTGTTATGCACCTCAACATCGATGATCTTTTCTGATTTTTCTCCTGCGTTTAAATAGCATGTCAGGCCGCTGTTTAAACGGATCATTACAGGTCTGTTCATCTTGTTTTGTATGGTGAAAGGCATGAAAGTTCCTCCTCATGTAAACCCGCTAAAAGTGATCGACCAGACTCTTTGATCGTGTTTAGTTCCCTGTGAACTGTAAGGTGAGCGTTGCTCATTTTTTTTGGTGATGCCTAAAAATGTTAAGACTCCATGCATGTAGCACGCCATGGTATAGAATTTCAATAACTCTTGGATATTACATACGATCAGTCTTTGAGCTTTCATACACCTTAAGGTGTCAGTATAAAAAAGGTGCATATGAACCGGTTGTGGTGGTGCTTTTCAACCATTAACCAGGTGGTTGGGCAAGAACCAAAGGAAAACTGAAGATGAAAAAAATGAGACTGATCACTCTCTTGTTTGTCATCGTATAACTCCCAGATTGGCAAGTACATTCTGGTCTGCAATGCCATTTTGAATCATATTGTGCCTGTTTTGGTACTCCTTAAGGCATTTGACCGATCCCCTGCCAAATATCCCGTCAGCAATGATGTCTATCCCTGCTTGAGAAAGGCCCACCTGAAGGAGTCTTACGTCCAGGCCCTTTTGCAGAGGTGATTGCAGGCAAACAGTACGTTCTCCCGGCTCTGGCCCTTCAAAGCATTTTGGCGGAATGGCTGAAAGTGTGGCTGTGGAGATTTCTTGGCCCCTGACGACCAGAGGTAATTCTAACCCCCATTGATCGAGTTCAATGAGTCGATGAAAGGCATCCATACGATATGCAGTTGCCCTGAGATCCCGGCGGGAATGGGATGCCAACCAATTGTGGCGTGTTGCCACATATTCGGCCAGCCATCTCTGTTCACCAGCAACCTGCACTTCCCCGATTTTTTCGTTAGTACGCTTGCGTATTCTCTGCCAGGAGCCATGGACAAAACTGTCATAAACAATGGCAACGCCTAAAGGTGAGGTTATGTTGTAGCGTTGTGCAGCTTTAGCAGCTGGCTGCCAATACCATCGGTCAAAAAAGATATCCTGGGTGTCACGCATTACCGGGTCATCGGCGCAGGCCCGTAAAAGATTCTGGATCAAGGTGTCAGTATCTAAAGAGATATCCTTGTCTGCAAATCTCTGTAAACTTGGCTTAAGCATTTCCCCAAACCGTGCTCCAGTGTTTGCACAATATTGCTCAAGGAGGGTGGCAAGATTTCCTGACCCGAGGGTTGTTTGGGATCGCCCGTAGGTAAGATGGCCGGTATCCCCATGGATCAGGGTCACCATGCTGTAGTCGCCCAACACCTCGCTTGTCTCAAAAATATTGACGATTGCCTCGGCAGTTTTCTTTTGACTTGTTGTCAACATTTTTGTTCTCCCTGTAGTATTTGGTTGATATCGTGGACCTTAATCACAGTCTCTTTACTCAAGTTCGAATACCTTTTTTATCAAAGCGTTAACTATGGGCTCACCGGTATCCACAACGCTTGCAGAATAAATCCATCCTTGATGTAATTTTCCGGAAACAGCAATGGTGTTGCCCTGGTATTCAATCAGGTTGAGTTCCCCGTTTTCAGGAGGAAGAGTGTCTTGTATATTGGCTGAGGTAAGTCGCAACGACGTACTCTTTGCAACCTGTGGATATACTTGCTGAAAGGTACCTTCATTCACTATGCCGATAAACACCATATCCACCTCTCATTGGCCTTCCGCAGCTTGAGCAGTGAGCTTTTTCTCGTTGTCAGCATTTTCCTCTCCTCTTTTTTTGGCAGAACCAAAAAGATAGCCAGCGATAGCACCAAGAATTCCAATGGGGGCGGTTAACTCCTCGCTGGTTTCTGAAGCCACACAAATAAACATGGTGCCCTCAACAACTAAAATCAGACCAACCGCTGTAACAAGATTTTCGCTGGAGCAATGAGCATTGTTTTTCATAAAAAACAGAACCAGGAAAATAAGAATTGGAGTTGATCCAACCAGGGCAATCAGAAGCCATAATCGGTTCCGTTCCTGCAGAATACCGTACTCGACGTAAAGCGTACCCTCCGTCTGGAGCTGTATTGGTGCTTGATCAATCTGTGAAGCTTGTTGGGAAGGAGCGTTACTTGCTATCCGGTCTGCCCAATCCAAAACCTCTGGCGTATCACTTTGCGAAGGAGCATTACTTGCTATCCGATCTGCCCAATCCAAAACTTCTGGCGTATCGCTTTCTTCACCGTTTGTGGCAAGTGGAAGGAGCAACATAAAACAGCTGATGAACAACACATATTTAAACACATTCATGCCCATCTCCTTGTTGTATTACCGGCAATTATCCTGCTTCAATTCCAATTCCAAAGCATCAAGAAAGCTGCTGAAATAGCGTTTGTCATTATAGGTAGATGCCTGGTTATAGCTGGTTCTTAATTTGGTCCGTAGACTGTTTAATTCGCCACAGGAAAAATGTGCAATATCGCGTTTAAAATCCGTTATTTCAGGGGTTTGTGGAATAACGCGTTGTGTTGGTGCAGCAGGTCGGTACCGATAGGAGTGGTTTTGCATAGGAAAAGGCCTAAGCTCAGCCGCCCGGGTTGAAACCAGGAGCACTACCAGAAAAAGACCAGGCACCAGAGCGATGATCGTCCACTTGCCTGTGTGATATGAAATGTGCATGAGTTGCTCCTCCTGCTCCTCAAAGTTTGGTGGGTTCACAAGCTGATAGGCTGCATTGGAATTGCCTGGTGGATAAGAAGTGCTCCTTGTTCAAGCAAAAGAAATAATGGGAGAGAAAACAGATTCCACCAATTATCACAAGGCTAGCAAGACGTATACCACCTCACCTTTCAACATGTATGGTGCGTGAGTAGAACTAGAGCAGGGAAAAGAGAGCAGAACAGGGAAGAGGAATAGCTGGTGCATGGTGGTTATGCACCAGTTCTGGTGGTGGAAATGCATCAGTCTCCCAGCGAGAGGGACAGCTTATTCACTGGGTTGGATTGTGTATTTTTTCATCCGGTATCTGAGGGTATTGCGGGTTATACCAAGTTTACGGGCAGCCTTGGATTGGTTCCATCCGCTCTGTTGCAAGGCTTTTATGATCAGTTGTTGCTCCTGAACTGAAAGATCGAGAAAGTCGTCTGTTTTTTGCTTTGAACCGCTTGCTTTTGTTTGGATTTTTTCCGGCAGCATCTGCGCGGTGATCGTATCCTGAGTAGCAACCAGCACAACCCGCTCCAATACGTTACGCAGCTCACGGATATTCCCGGGCCAGTGGTAGTTTTTCAGCAGCTGCATTACCCCGTCTTCAAAATGCAGTTGTTCTTTCTGATGTTCCAGGCAAAACAGGTTAATATAATAATTGGCAAGTTCTTCCACGTCATTGCCACGCTGTCGTAACGGTGGTGCATGCAGGGGGTACATATTAAGACGGTGATAGAGATCGCTGCGGAAGTGGTTTTTCTGCACCATTTTTTCCAGATTGCGGTTGGTGGCAGCTATGATTTTCACATTAACCTGCTTTGGGGTAGAGCTCCCCACAGGGGTTACCATTTTTTCCTCTACCGCATGGAGTAACTTGGGTTGCAGGTCAAGTGGCAGATCACCAATTTCATCAAGAAACAGGGTTCCCTGGTCTGCCTGAACAAAAGCACCCTGTCGGTTTTCCACTGCACCGGTAAAAGCACCTTTGGTGTGACCAAACAACTCGCTTTCCACTAAATCGCGGGGAATCGCAGCGCAGTTTACCCGTATAAAGGGGGCTTGGGAGCATCCTGAATGGTTATGAATGGCCTGGGCGATAAGCTCTTTACCTGTCCCTGATTCCCCGGTCACCAACACCGTCATATTGGTGGCCCCAATTATTTTGATATCCTGGTGGAGCTTTTGCATTTCGCTTGAGGAACCAATCATCTGATCTGTTCCATGATTCACCAAAGCAACTCGTTCCCCTGTGCTGGAGTCGGCCGCAGCCCTGGCAACCACATTCACCAACTCGGTATTGTCTATGGGTTTGGTTAAATAATCGTATGCGCCCTGCTTCATTGCGGTAACCGCACTTTGAATGGTGCCAAAGGCGGTTAGAATGATAAGCGGGGTGTTCTTGAATTTCCTGTTTCTGAAATCCAGCACCTCAAGTCCATCTGCACGGGGCATCTTCAAGTCCGTGATAACGATATCCGGCTCTGTTTCCTGCCACAGAGTGATCCCTTCAATTCCATCCCCACCACTGACCACCTCGTACCCCTCTTCGCTTAACACCAGGCGCAACAGGTGTTGCATCCGAACCTCGTCCTCTATGATCAGTACCTTAGTTCTCATGGTGTGCGGCCTTGTCAGTGGGTAACGTTTTGGCATCATTTGGGGTGATGGTGACCAAGGGACGCAGCGGTAATCGTAGAATTACGGAAGCACCCTGATCCACATTATTCACCAGTTTAATACTCCCATTATGCGCCCGTGCAATCTGCCTGCAGACCGGCAAACCAAGGCCCACCCCCTTTTCCTTGGTGGTAAAAAATTTTTTAAACACCATCTTCTGGTCATCTTCAGCAATTCCCGGTCCTGTATCGCTAATGCAGAATTCCACTCGCTGTTGATCAAGTTCCCTGAAACTGATCACCACAGTGCCTCCATCAAGCATGGCTTCCTCACTGTTGGATAAGCAGTGCATAAGGAGCTGGCGGAGCTGTTTGGAGTCGGCATAGAGTATCGGTAAATGATCGGGGAGATCCAATTCAATAAAGACGTTTTCTGCATGTTGCTCACATCCAACCCACCTTTCGACGAACTCGGTCAACTCCACCCGTATATCCATCTGATGAAACTGCGGTGGTTTGTGGCGGGCCAGATCAAGAAAATTACTGATCACCAGGTTGAGTCCATCCACCTCTTCCACTACGTAGTTGAGCAGTTTATTCTGTATCTCCTGGCTGCGTTTTTCCTGCACCAGATATTGGGCGGAACTACGGATAATGGCCAGGGGGTTGATCAGTTCGTGGGCAAGGGTTGCTGTCATCTCTCCCAGAGCAGCCATTTTTTTTGATTCCACCAGCTTGTGAAAAGTGGCATGCAATTGCTTGTTACTGTCTTCAAGGGATTCAAAATTGAGTGCATTTTCAATGGCAATGGATACCTGGTGAGCAAGGGTGCTCAAGGCTTTCAGGTCATTGCTGGTATGTCGTCTGCCATCTTTTCGTGGCCCCAAAAGCAGCATGCCGCCAAACAATGAACCGCCCTGCAACCCATAAATCATTGCAAAACCAGCGTCCTGGATTTGCTGAAGCTCCTGGCGTAACCCTTTATTACCCATCATGGTGTTGGAGAAAAAAAATCGATTGCCCTCTTTGAGCAACGCAACCAGTTGACTTTGAGACCAGAGGCTGTTGCCAAAACGCAAATTTTCCGGGTACAAACGGCTGTGTTTTTCCTCTATAATCATAATGCCAGTATGGGTTATCTGGAGTTTTTCTGGCAGATCTATTGTGAGGAGGTGCATCAAGTCAGCAAGTTTGAGAGACGTAGCCATCCTGCCGCTGATGTCATCAAACAGGTCATAATAATTGGGACGTCCACTAAAAAGTATTCGCTCTACAGTAGCGCTTACAATGCGTCTGATTGGACTGTATCCCAGTACACAGGCAAGGATAACCAGCAGCAGCAATTCGGTAGGTGCATTATGCATGCTGGGTGAAGCAGAACCAAATACTGCAAGGAGCAAGGCGTAGAGTCCGTACAGTACACCAAGAAGGATACCAAAGGTGAGCCCGCTGCTCAGCAAATGATCCAGGTCAATCTGGAGGAAAAACAGTGGAGCGAAAAAAAAGAACAAGGCAACCAGACAAGCAGTCCCCAAAGAGGCTGGAAAAGGAATCAACGGATAGCCAAGAATAAACAGCGGGAGGAGATGCAGATAGACAAAAACCAGCATCCCAAACCAAAGCGCGACAAAGATAAGGACCGGCAGATCCTTTATGTTAACCAGTGGAAATCGTGACAAAGCTCTTTCCGGAACTCCCTCTCCAGGATGAACCTATGAACTGCACTCTTCAAGCGTGCTTCGAGCAGCTTCTGTGCTGAAAAGTTACAGAGTCTTTTTATCTCATCCTTACTACTATACCACAAAATGGTTCTGCCGCAACCAGTTGAAATGTCCGAATAAAACTGGTGCAATCGCAGCAAAAGCTACACGCTCACTCCTGAGCAACTCTAGAAAATCTTTTCAGGCAAAATCAAAAAATGGAAAGAGCTTGGGAGCGAAAATCGTGGTATCAACCCGTATGACCGTGATGCTGCCAGTGGTACCCTGTCAGTTTTCTGGAAGAAAGGGCTTGAAGATATCTTTAGCCCCACGGGGCAGGAATTGGTAAAAAAGAAAGGCTTTGTTGCGGTAAATGAATTACTCAGCAGATTGCGTGAGTCAACAGCCATCATTTTAGTCTCCCATTACCAGGATAAGGTGCAGCGCCCCCTGACCGCTGTTATGAGCTACGAGACTGGCAGTTTCATAGAAATGTTGAACAGGATATGAGCCGACCATGAATATGTTCCACTTTATAGATCAACGTTCTGAACGTGCTGGTTTCTTTCAACTCGGTACTCTTTCCAGGGGATTCGCTGGTGGTAATGATATTATTCTGCCAACACTTCTGATTGAATGCCACTGACTGTAAGCTCTTTAAAAAAGAACGTACTTTTAAGGGCAATAATACAGTGATCCCTTTTCATCTTTATGTGAGGAGAGTGCCAGAGGGTTATTTTGTCTGTCAGGATGGAATTGTATTTGTTCTGTAATGTGGGTTTTCCCAGGCTGACCGCCGGTGTGCGGGTGATGACCTGCTTGCCTCCGCATCATCCGCCTGATGCGTGATGGGTTTCCAACCTGACGGTGACGTGCCCACCTTTTTTAAGGATATAATCACGGGCATCAGGAGTAATCTCAAACATTTTTATGGTGCATTTGTTGTTGGAACGTAAGACCATGTGATGACCAGCAGGTCACCACATGGCAATGAGTAGACCGTTTGAAAAAGTCTCAGGTTATGCAGTGGGCGTCTCAGATGGAACACCATTTTCATCCCACCCTCTTGCTTTGTAGTAATTTTGTAAAAGCAATTGCATATCCTGTTCTGAGATGATTTTACCTGCTTCAGGGATCACTTGTTTTGAAAAGCGCTTCGGCAGTTTATCGTCTTCAGGGGTCAGGCCCTCGCGAAGATTGAACAAACGGGTGTTGTCAGTAATGCGTTTGGCTATGGCTCGCATATCATCATCGCTTAAATCAAGGCCCATGGTCCCGCGGACCATTTCTCCCAACTCTTTCCATTGGTACATATCACGGTAAAAACGGCACAGAATCAAGGCGTCAAAAAAGGTCAAACGATCCTCCCATTCTGTGAACATTTCCGATTTCCCCTCAATTTGATCAGGGGCAATCATACCAGCAATTTCAGGTTTGTAAAAGGTTGCCCGCAGGTGACAGGCGCCTCGGTCTGAAGTCCCGTAGGAAAGCCCCATTCCTTTCAGGACACGGGGGTCATAACCAGGCGGCTCCAGCCCTTTGACATGGATGGCCTGGTCGGCCATGTTCCACTGGTCGGCAGCAACTTTGATACCATTGGCCAGGACATCCCCATGTCCGCGACGGTAGGCGATGTCGTGCAGAAGTTGTGCAATGGCGTCAGTATCACCGTAATCAATTTTCAGATCGATACGGCCCTGCCTTGCGGCTTCAATAGCCAGTCCCGCCAGGTTGCCAGCGGTGATGGTATCCATACCCAATCGGTCGCAGATATCATTGAGATAGAGAATATCCTCAATGTTATCAATCTCACACAGGCCTCCAAAGGCATAAATAGTTTCGTATTCAGGCCCTTCAACGGTCAAGCCTTGATGTTTTCCTCCCTTAACAGTGGATAACCGACCGCACGCCATGAGGCATTTACGACAAGCATGAGATTTAACCTCGCACCGTTCGTGCAAGGCAGAAGCATTGATGGCTTCACGGTGGTCTACCTGCCCTTTTGACCAATAACGGGTAGGAAAGGCTCGCATTTCGTTAAGCAGATCAACCATCATTGGGGTGCCGTGGCTCTTGTACGCCTTGACCCCTGGATTTGTTCTACTCTGCTGTGCTATTTCCCTGGAAAACGCGTTAATGACTTCCTGGCTGGCTGGCTCTGCTTTTGCTTGTCCATAAAAGGCGATGGCTTTAATGTTTTTTGCACCCATCACCGCTCCAGCGCCGGTTCTCCCGGCTGAACGCCAATAATCGTTTTCAATAAGCGCAAAACTGACACCGTTTTCTGCAGCAGGTCCGACAACAGAGACTCCGCAATTGGGGACGTTGGGCCTGTTTTGACTGATCCATTCCTTGACACGATCCTCTGTTTCATAGGTTTCCAGACCGACGAGGTCATCGGCAGGGTGAAAATGAATGGTATCATCAGAGATTTCAATCCAGATAGGACGTTCTGCCTGGCCATGGATGGAAATGGCATCAAAACCCGTCGCTGCAATATACTCGGCAACGGTTCCTCCAGAGTAAGATTCAGCATAGAATCCCGTCTGCGGGGATTTTGTAAACACCCCATAGCGGCAGGAGCCCCAAATCTTGGTGGCTGCAATCGGTCCGGTGGTGAAAATCAGGTGATTATCAGGTCCCAGCGGATCAACCCCTGGAGGGTTAAACTGCAGCAGGAGGTGCGTGGCGAGACCTTTTCCTCCCAGGTATTTTGTCAAGAGCTCGTCCTCCAATGTCTCGCGCTCAAACGAGAGGGTGGTGACGTCAATTCTCAGTAATGCATTATAAAAACCGTACACAAGTTCGTCCTCTGGTTATAGCACTTGGCGATAAATGGCTTCAGCATCCTCGAGACGTAAGGTTCGTGGATTATTGGCCAGCAGGCGGGTAACTTTCATCACCCCTTCAGCAAGGACCGGAATGTCTTCCTCTTTAACATTGTATTCACTTAAGCGTTGGGGGACGTTCAAGTCTGCTGCCAGCTCTTTTACCGCTGCAACACCAAGCTTGGCAAGCTTTCTGTGGCTCATATCATCACTGCCTTCGTCAAATATGCGGGCAATTTGCGCAAATTTTTCCAGGTTACCGATCAGATTGAATTCCATAACAGGGGTGAGCATGATGGTGTTGGCAATACCGTGGGGAATGTGGAACTCGGCACCGATAGGATAAGCAAACGCATGGACAGCGGTAACCCCGGCATTGGCAAACGCCATTCCGGCCAACATACTGCCCTCAAGCATTTTCAGGCGAGCAGTTATATTACCACCATTGGCATAGGCTGTTCTGATGTTATTGTAAATCAGATCCATTGCCTGAATTGCCAGCATATCCGTGATGGAGTTGGCGTTGATGGATGTAAAGGCTTCCATGGCGTGGATGAGTGCATCCATACCCGTTGCAGCAGTTACAGCAGGCGGAAGTCCCACTGTCAATTCAGGGTCAAGCAGGGCGCAGTCGGGGAAAAGGTGTGAGCTGACAACACCTTTTTTGAGCTTTTCATGGTGATCAGAAAGGATGACTATGGGGGTAACTTCACTGCCTGTTCCAGCTGTGGTGGGAATGAGAATAGTTTTGAGACCGGCCTTTTTGATCAGGTCAATGCCGAAGTATTCGTCAACCTTACCAGAGTTGGTGGACATAACTGATACCATTTTGGCAATATCCAGAGAAGAACCGCCACCGATACCTAGAATGCAATCAGCATTTTCTGATGCAACCAGCTGGGCTACCTCATCAACAAGCTCAAAACGAGGGTCTGCCTCAACCTTGTCAAAACGTGCAAAAGGAATCTCTGCTTCGTTAAGAAGGCCTTCAACACGATCAATGATACCCGTGGCAACAAGACCAGGGTCAGTTATGATGAGCGGTTTGGTGCCTCCAAGGTTGTGTATTTCACTGGCAATGTTAGCAACGACACCGGCACCCATGACGATACGTTCGGTTGTTCTGAAAAGTGTAGTATTTGACATTGTATGTTCTCCTTACAGGCAGCAATGATGCAATGTGCAGAGCGTTGCTGCAGTGGTTCAGTATTGTTGAACTTGCCGATTGCAGGCTGGACAAGATGTCTTGTCTCTGCCTGAACGCGGAAAGCACTGACAGTTTACAGGGGATTGTCCTCTTTAAAATATCGTTTCTCCAGATACTCAGCAAATCCCCGAAGTTGTTCCGGCGCAATAGAATCCATGCTATAGTTTTCTATCTCCTCTGTCAAAGATGCAGTACCTGCGACGGTAATTCCGTCAAATTTCTGTACCACAGGCTGCTCGTCATTGGCAGTTACCAGGATTGGTTTAGGCATGATTTCCGTACCGTACCCTTTTTTTATCAAGATATTGATGAGGTGGCATATGCGCCAAAGATTGCCGGTTTTTTTAGCAAGGGATTGCGTTCCTGTCATCAGTATTCCGTCTTCGACGTGTAGAGGCTCTGAAGAGATGGTCTTGCTGATGACAAATAATCCTTCTCGACCGAGTACGAGAAATTCCACGTGCAGCAGTTCCAGGTTGAAGTTGTACAGAACGCAATAGTCGTCATTCAGAGATCGCAGGGCAGTGATGATATCACTATCTACCTTGACAAGTTGTTCGAATTCTTTTTTGCAAAAGAGCTGTTTCCAGCCCATGGGGTTTACTTTGTTCAAAGCAAACCCCACTATGGCGAGAATTACAGCAACTGTACCCAGCATTGGAAGAATGTGTTCTTTCCAATTGTCTGCCGGATCAAGCATGAATCCTATCAGGGCCACCGCAACGATGATGATGAAAAACAGATGGGTGAAAGAAACCTTTTTAGCGGATGCTGTATTATAACCGACAATATGGGCCATAAGAGGTACGCTTTATTGCTTTTCTTCGTTCATTATTTCCTCTATTTCCTTGGCAATGGTATCAGGCGAATCGCATGGAAATACAGGCTCTTCTTTTTCATAGGCCTTAGGCAGGCTGCTGATGTAAATCAGGGTGGTCAGAAGGATAGCAGACCCCAGACCCCATGCAGCACCACGGGTCGCCAGGATTGCTCCAGCCACACCTGCAATCCCCAGATCGTTAAAGCTTCTGGATTTTAAAACGCCAACCCGTACGCTGACATAGCCCTGGATCAACATAGTGGAGGCAAGGCCTACTCCAAGAATCGGTTTCACTGTTGAAACGATAGGTGCCAGAAAATAGCCGGTCCAGGTGCCGAAACGAAAAGAGCCTGCACCACCAATGATGGATTCCATCGCTTTAGGACCGTGCTTGTATCGTTCGCAAACTACAACCTGCATTGCTGCCCACAGAGGTCCACACATGGAAATGTCCGGACCAATGATGCTCATTATGGCGTTACGGGTACCAAAGATGACATGAGAGCGATTAGGGTTGTAGTTGACGTCTTCATCAGGACGGTATTTCTGGGCATCATCAAGAAGTGCCTGGGATTGAATGACGTCACCAAAGACTACCACATAAGAACTGATCACCATTGGCAGTCCGGTAATGAACATCTTCAGTGGTGGGAAAGGGATCGCTCCAAAAATAGTGAATTCTTTAAACAGCGTGACAAAGTCGGGATGGGTGAATATATCCGTATCATAGGTTGGCCAGGGAAGCTCACCAAGGAGCGGACCAATAAAGATTGCCAGGGCCAGGGCCGGCATCATGCCCAGGTTGCCCAGGTAGTACATGAACTTGTTTTTTCTTCTCAGTTTTTTGAAATGTTCTGAGAAAAGCAGGTAGAAGGCGATACCTATACAAATAGTAATGGTCCAGGGGTTTGAATCAAAACTTTTTAATCCTTCCCCAGGTTTGAAGACCAGCATAACCGCAGAGAAGCCAGCACCCAATAAAATGGCGGACTGAACCGCATTGGGTATAAGCGAAACGAACTTTCTTGCCAGGCCGGTTAAGCCAAGAAAGACGCAAAATAGACCAAATGTCAATTCAAAGGAGATTAACGCCTGCATCCGTTCAACACCTGGAGCAAAGGTCTCCACATAGGCAATGAGCAATGGAATGGCGGGTGTTACCCAGCCGGGAATAACCGGATCTCCGAAGGTTATATGGGCGAGGTAAAGTGTTCCGTTAAAAATGACAATGGCTAAAGCTACTTCAAAAGACATCCCCAATTTACCTGTTAATACAGGTATGATGGCAAGGCAGACTGTACACATCAACAAACCCTGAAGATAATCGGCAACTTCAAAGCGGTAGTGGATGAACGGCAAACGAAGGGTTAAAAGCCCCATGCGAATACCTGGCTGTCTTGCACCATATTCTCTTTTTTGCCTCATTGAGTTCCTCCTTAATGTTTGTGAAATCGTACAAATTCCATTTTTTCAAATCTCTGCGCAGAGTATTTGTCCGATCGAACTGGTGGTACATTTTTTCACAATAGCAAGAAGCGAGCCGAAATTTTTTTTGAGCAACGCAACTGGTCGATACTTATCTGAAAAATGACACGTACTTATTACCATTTCTTCATGGGAAAAAGTCCCAGAGTAGATTTGAAGATCAGGCAAAAGCTATGGAGTTATGCTGACATTATACATTTCTGGCAATACTGAGGTGTTGTAATATATATACTTGTTCGTGGATGTAAGACTTTGATATAATAAAAGCAGTATTTTTTTCTCTGTAAGAAAAGAAAGGTTTATTTGTGGTGGAATTGCTTTGGTGAGCAGGTTGTAACTGTTGCTTTTTGATGCATTTCTGCATCAAAAAGGTTCTCCTTCACAGATTTTTCGCTCTATAATGCTGATGTGTTGCTAAAACGAGACAGATGCTGTTTTGCATCTTTTGATGCCTTGTTGCATCGATACGTTGCCTTTATCAAGATGGCGCTGCAGTTATTTCTTTATAGATAGCCTGTATCGACTCATCTTGCGAACAACCGTTGACTGGTTTACACCGAGTGCAGTGGCCACTTTTCGTGAGGTGCCGTATGTATTTACCGCATTTACAAGGATCTGCTTTTCAAATTCCTCCATGGCTTCCTTGAGCGGTTTACCTTCAAAGGAAGGAGGTGAGGGGAGACGCGGTTTTTTAAATCTAGTCGGAAGTTTATCTGTGTCTATAATTTCTCCCTGTGCCAGTACGACCAACCGTTCAACCATGTTCTCCAGTTCTCGTACATTACCTGGCCAGTCATACTCAATCAGGGTGTCTATGACTTCAGGAGCGATCTGTTTGCTGAATCCATACTTGCTGTTGTATTTTTTCAGGAAAAAATAGATAAAGTGGCTGATGGCCTCTTTTCGCTCCCGCAGTGGTGGAATGATAACCGGTACAACATTAAGTCTGAAAAAAAGGTCCTTCCTGAACTGGCTGTTTGTCACCATTTTTTCTAGATTACGGTTAGTTGCCGCCATGATCCTGGTATCCACCTTGATGGGTTTTGAGCTGCCAATCCGAACGATTTCTCTTTCCTGAAGAACGCGAAGCAATTTAACCTGCAGGCTCATTGGCAGTTCTCCAATTTCATCAAGAAAAATGGTCCCACCATGTACAAGTTCAAAAATACCAGCTTTCCCTTCTCTGTTGGCACCGGTAAAAGCTCCTGGAACATACCCAAAAAGCTCTGACTCAAGCAGATTTTCAGGGATGGCTGCGCAGCTGATTTTAATAAAGGGTTTGTTCCGCCTTACTCCATGGTTATGGACAATTTCCGAAAAGACTTCTTTGCCTACTCCTGATTCTCCCTCAATCAAGATGGTTGAATCCACTTCAGCTAATTTCAGAGCAAGCTCGTATACCGCATTCATTTTCTTGGATTTGATGACATATTTTTTCTGATCGTCAATTTTTTCGCGGTATTTCTGGAGTTCAGTTTCATATCTTGATTGTAGCTGCTCCATTTTTTTTATTTTTTTCTGCAGCTGATTGAGTTCGGTAACATCCCGTACATTGGTTACCACACGGAAAATATCACCTTTGTCATCAAAAATAGGGTTTCCTGTCACTACAATGGTTTTGCTGGTCTTGCTGATATGTTGAACAATGGTTACCGGCTGCTTTTTGTGAAGGACCTGTAAGGTCGCAGACTCGTCATAAAGTCCAGATTTTACAAGTTCTTTCATCGTCTTTCCGACAACCTCATGTGATTTAATACCGGTTATTCTCTCATAGGCTTTGTTTATTCTGAGCGTCCGGCTCTTTCCATCTGTGACGTAAATTCCGTCATAGGATGAGTCGAAAATGGCATTGAGTTCCTGAGAGATAATTTTAATTCGCTCAAGCTCGCTGGACATATACTCATATTCAGTCATATCCCGAAGAATGGCAAAAGCGCCCACTAATCCCTGTTGTATTTTAATCGGTGCCCAGTTGGTGATAAAGGTTTTGCCATCAATCTTAAACTTTTGGACCAGTTCAAGTGTATTGTCCTTGAGAAGAGTTTTAGGCTGGAATGCTTCAAGTAACGCAGTGACAGGAAGACCTATCACTTCATCTTTACGCCGATTGATAACCTCGCAGGCAGTTTCGTTACACAGCATCACTTTCCCCTGCGTATCAATGGCAATTATTGGCTTCTCAATGCTGTCCATTACAGGATTCATAAAGTAAAGAAATGCCTGGGGTGATACTATTTCCTGAGGTGAAAAATCGCTTCGTTGAAGCAAGCCTGCAATGGTTTCATTTTCATAAACGAACCAAAAGTCATGATGTGTTGAGGCAATGATTTCCAGATCATCATCAGGGCGTGCCGTACCCACCTTTATATATGGGAGTTCTTTGATGCCCGTATCTGGCAGGTAGCCTTCTGCAATCATCGACAACACTACCTGGTGTGATAAAATTCCAATTGGGATCCCTTCTTCGTCAGTAATGCCTACTGGCAGATGAGGCCTTTGAGCGATTGCAGCAGCTGCAGAGCGGATGGTTTTATTCGCCTCAACAAAGAGAATATTTCTGCGTATACAGTTTTTGACCTTCATCTTGAATCTCTGGGTTGCTTTAATGGTTGGTGTAACTCCTTTTCTGTAAATGCAAAAAAGGAGTTAGCAGGAGCAGGCCACCGCTTATTCTTTCGCTTTCATCTTTGCTCAACAAAATAGAAAGGAGAAGGCGATGACCTGCAGTATGGAATGTACCCAATTTGACCTGGCAATGGAACTGTTGATTGAGCATGGATTTGAAGGGATTGCTGATCAGATGAACTCAGCGATGCAACTTGAACGATCTCGTCACCTGAATGCCGAGCCTTGCGAGCGGACAGTTCGCCGAACCGGCTATGCCAACGGATACAAAAACAAGACAGTGAGTACGAGGTTTGGTGAGGTAAAACTCGCCATTGCACAAACCAGAGGAGCAGAATTCTATTCCCAGAGTCTTGAGTGCAAAAAGATAAGGAGCAGAGGCCAAGAACTGCAAGAGATGAAGTAAGCGTGGTGGTTTCCTTCCCTGTGCTCCGGTCGCCCAAGGGCTCCCACCATGACCACAGGGAAGGGCGACTGTTCCGGGGACGGCGACTGTTCCGGGCGACTGTTCCGGGACTGTTCCGGGGACACCGGACTGTTCCGGGGACCGGACTGTTCCGGGGACTGTTCCGGGGACACCATACCTAATTCTTGACTTTTGGCCCGGGTTTTTGGGGTTTTAGCTTCTCTCAAGAAGGTTTTCCAGTTGATCTACAAACAGACTGTCTCCACAGGGACGGCTAGTTCGTTCATGTTTCTGGAACAGCGATAAGATGCACATGGTTAGGCATGAGACAGTACCCCCAGATCCGGACATGAT
>PDWI01001273.1_pt1 | contig 40000 bp, 33 predicted proteins | sample 1430891 | NCBI WGS metagenome assembly PDWI01 (sample SAMN01162508, study PRJNA174530) | Oral metagenome, whole genome shotgun sequencing project. | biome: Marine environment; feature: Marine mammal; material: Swab sample of the gingival sulcus; isolation source: swab sample of gingival sulcus... | reverse complement strand
TTGGCGGAATTCGTCCGTCCGTTTCAGTCCCATAGTCAGTCTCCTTTGTTGCAGTAAATGCTATCAAAGGAGCGGCATCAAACCGCGACAGGTCCAGGTTAGCCAAGGGCGTTTCTGAAACATTGCTAGACAACGCAATCGTTCAAAGTGAACTCCTTATCTATTCAGAGCTCAGCCTTCCCTCAATTCTGAGTCTGAACCATTTGGCCAAGCGTACCGGCGTCGAATATGAATGGCTTCGAGGTTTCGTGATGCGGCGAGCAATGAACGGAGTTGAAGACTTCGAATCCTACAAAAAGTTTTCGATCCGAAAGCGCTCTGGTGGTCGACGTTTCATTCACGTCCCGACACCCAAACTGATGCACACTCAACGCTGGATCAATGAGCACATTCTGAAAGGCGTGCCTGTTCATCCAGCAAGCCAGGCTTTCGGCAAGGGTAGCTCCATAAAGAAATGCGCATCACGGCACTGTGGAGCAAAATGGCTGATCAAAATAGACATTGCGGACTTCTTTAGTTCAGTATCCGAAATTCAAGTTTTTCGTATTTTTCAATCATTTGGATATCAGCCGCTAGTCGCATTCGAGCTTGCGCGTTTGTGCACTGTCGGCACCTATTGGGAGAGTCCAAGAGGCAGTTTGCCTCAGTGGAAAACAAGGCACTCCAACAAGTCTATCCCATTGTATGATCAGAAGATATTGGGCTACCTGCCTCAAGGAGCACCAACTAGTCCACTTCTCGCAAACCTTGCAATGAAAGACTGCGATAGGGCGCTGCAAGCCTTAGCCCACAAGAACGGCCTTGCGTACACGCGCTATAGCGACGATCTGAGCTTCTCAACAAAAGACAAGGGTTTTAGCCGGTCCCAATCTCGAGAATTTGTTTGTGATGCGTATGCTATTCTTTCACGATCCGGTTTCAGACCAAATTTGAGAAAAACTACTGTTGTGCCACCGGGCAGTAGAAAAATCGTACTGGGTCTCAATGTAGAGACCGAACACCCAAGATTGACGAAGAGCATACGAGACCGAATCCGGCAACATCTACACTTCTTGAAAAAGGTAGGGCCTGTAGAGCACGCCTGTAATCGAGAGTTCGACTCCGTTTGGGGGCTGAAGGCACATCTTCGCGGCTTGATCGACTTTGCAAATATGATTGAACCTGACTTTGCAGAAGCGTCTCTAAAGGAGTTCGATTCTGTTGAATGGCCCGTTTAGGAATTGATCGAGAAAATCGGAGAGGTCCTATCTTTTTCCAAGGGAAATGAATGATCAGTGCTCTAAGTGCACCTGCGTCAGAAGGCTTGAACGGCAGCTTGTATGTGTGGTGGCATAGAATCCGGTTAGGCCACTCGATGCCAACTTCGTGCCACGAGGGTTTGCAGAGCCCCGGTCGTTCTCGACCGCAGGTGGTCGAAAGATAGCGAAGCAATGAGATTCGTCGCGATCATCACTGAGGTAGTCCTTGCATCCAAAAATGCCATGACTCGCACCTAGGCTGAGCTTCCATGAGGCCAATGGACAGGACCACTGTCACGAATGGACAGAAGCCTGTCACAAATGGACAAGTCGGGTGTCACCCGACAGTCACAAATCGGTTGAAGTGGTGAGCCGTGTAGGATTCGAACCTACGACCCACTGATTAAAAGTCAGTTGCTCTACCAACTGAGCTAACGGCCCACTAGGCGGCCTATCTAGAAAGAGTGGCGCATATGGTCAACCCCGAAAAACAGGTTTTTTGCTGCGATACTGGAAACATTTTCAAAGCGGGCGTATATGGCCGATAGGAATGTGCGCGAGGATAAGATGATCCCTTTCATGAAGATGCACGGGTTGGGCAATGATTTCGTGGTGTTTGACGCACGCGAAACCGGGGTGAATGTCACCTCGGCGTTGGCCAAAGGTGTCGCGCATCGCCATTTTGGTGTTGGTTCTGATCAGCTTGCCGTGATCGAATCGAGCGCGAAGGCCGACGCGCATCTGGTGTTTTTCAACGCCGATGGGTCGATGTCAGCCGCCTGTGGCAATGCCACCCGCTGTATCGCGCGTCACCTGATGGTGGAAACCGGGCGCGATTCTCTGACGCTCACCACCGACCGGGGCACCTTGATTGCACGTGACGCCGGGAATAGCTTGACTTCGGTGAACATGGGACAGCCGCAATTGGACTGGAACGAGGTGCCTCTGGCCAAGAAGATGGACACGCTCGAGCTTCCTATCTCTGGCACCCCGACTGCAACGGGCATGGGGAATCCCCATTGCACCTTCTTTGTCGAGGACGCCGAAGCCATCGACCTGGAAACCCGAGGTGCCGAGATCGAGCGCCACCCGCTATATCCCCAGCGTACCAATGTGCAATTCGCGCATTTGATCGGCCCGGATCATCTTAGAATGCGGGTATGGGAGCGCGGTGTGGGGGTTACGCTTGCGTCCGGGTCGTCTTCTTGTGCCACGGCTGTAGCGGCGGCGCGTCGAGGTTTGACAGGGCGTCAGGTTGCAATCGAACTGGACGGCGGCACGATCCATATCGACTGGCGCGACGATGGTGTGTGGATGACCGGCCCCACGATGCATGTGTTTACCGGATCGCTGACCTCTGAATTCCTGATGTCGCTATGACCCAGCCACCCAAATTCACAACGCTTGGATGTCGGCTCAACGCTTATGAAACCGAAGCGATGAAAGAACTGGCCGCCGAAGCCGGGGTTGAAGGCGCAGTGATTGTCAACACATGCGCGGTCACGTCCGAGGCGGTGCGCAAGGCCCGTCAGGAAATTCGCAGGATGCGCCGCGAAAACCCCGATGCGCAGATCATCGTCACCGGCTGTGCCGCCCAGACAGAACCCGAAACCTTTGCCGCCATGGACGAGGTCGATACGGTAATTGGTAATTCAGAGAAGATGCGCGCCGACACCTGGCAGCGCCTTGCGCCCGATTTTCGAGGGGAAACCGAGCGTATTCAAGTGGACGACATCATGTCGGTCACCGAGACTGCCGGGCATTTGATCGACGGTTTCGGAACGCGGTCGCGGGCTTATGTCCAGGTGCAGAACGGCTGTGATCACCGGTGTACATTCTGCATCATCCCTTATGGCCGGGGCAATTCCCGGTCCGTCCCGGCGGGGGTGGTGATCGATCAGATCAAGCGTCTTGTGGATCGCGGGTATAACGAAGTGGTGCTGACTGGGGTGGACCTGACCTCCTGGGGTGCGGATCTGCCGGGTGAACCCCGATTGGGGGATATTGTCATGCGCATTCTGCGGCTGGTGCCAGACCTGCCGCGCCTGCGGATATCATCGATCGATTCGATCGAGGCGGATGAAAACCTGATGCAGGCCATCGCCACAGAGCCGAGGTTGATGCCGCATCTGCATTTGTCATTGCAGCATGGCGATGACCTGATTTTGAAACGCATGAAGCGTCGCCATTTGCGTGACGATGCCATTGCCTTTGCCGAGACCGCGTTGAAACTTCGCCCTGATATGACCTTTGGGGCGGATATTATCGCGGGTTTTCCCACCGAGACCGAAGCGCATTTCGAAAACTCTTTGAAATTGATCGAAGAGTGCCAACTGACCTGGCTTCATGTCTTCCCCTATTCGGCCCGTTCTGGCACCCCTGCGGCACGGATTCCCCAAAAGGTGAACGGCGCAGTGATCAAGGAGCGCGCAGCCCGCCTGAGGGCCGCTGGAGATGCACGTGTTGCTCTTCACCTTGCTGCTCAGGTTGGCCAAATGCACAACGTGCTGATGGAGAACCCAACAATGGGGCGCACGGAACAGTTTACCGAGGTCGAGTTTGCCTCTCCCCGGGCCGAGGGCGAGATCGTGACCACCCGGATTTCCGGCTGTTCAGCAACGCGGCTTGTTGCGGAAGACTGATCACCGCGCGCCCCGAAAGACAAAGGAGTTCGGCCCATGCACCCCAACACGGCGTTTCGCCCGGACAATCAAACGGAAACTCTCGCTCTTGCCCGTGAAATGGGGTTTGGAATGCTGGCGGTGTCAGCAGCGAACGACCCGCCAATGGTATCGCATATCCCGTTCCTGTTATCGGAGGATGGGTGCGAGGTTGAATTTCACCTTGTACGCTCAAACCCAATCGCGCGCGCGCTCGCCGCTCCGTTGCCGGCGCGTCTCGCTATTCAAGGGCCACACACATACATCTCACCGGATTGGTACGGAATCGACGATCAGGTGCCGACGTGGAATTATCTGGCCATTCACCTAACCGGTCGCCTGCAAGCCATGGACCCCGGCACCCTGCCTGGCCTTCTGGATCGTCAATCAGCGCATTTTGAAACGCGACTGGCCCCAAAACCACAATGGACGATGGATAAAATGTCGGTGGACGCCGCCCAACGCATGCTGCGCCAGATCGCGCCGTTTCGGATCTCAATCGAACAGGTGGAGAGCACGTGGAAGCTTTCCCAGAACAAGCCCGACGACGCCCGCAATGTTGCAGCCGATGGGGTAGACGCCTATGGGATTGGGACAGAGACCCGCCTTTTGGCCGCAATGATGCGCCAGCCGCCGAAAGGGTGATGGACACCCTCGCTCGGCGAGCCTAATCTCTGAGCAACATCAGCTATCAAGGAAGGGTCCTTTCCCATGCAGCTCATTTCCGCATCCGCCTCTCCCTTTGTACGCAAGGTGCGCGCCATGCTCTCGGTCACTGGGCAAGCCAATGATGTGGAAATCGTACCTGTAAAAACGGCACCTACGAACACGGCAAAAGAAGCAGCGGCAGCCAATCCTGTTGGCAAAATTCCTGCGCTGATCCGTTCTGATGGACCCGCGATTTATGATAGCCGGGTGATAACTCGCTATCTCAATGATCGCGCTGGGGGCGGACTTTACCCCGACGCGCGGATCTGGGAGGTGCTGACACTGGAAGCCACTGCGGACGCGATCATGGATGCCGCCGTATTGGTGACATACGAAAGCCGCCTGCGCCCCCCGGAACACCAATCTCAGGATTGGATCGAGGCGCAATGGGGCAAGGCCGCTGCCGGTGTCCGTGCGATCAATAACCGCTGGATGAGCCACCTGAACGGACCGCTGGACATGAGCCATATCGCCGTGGGTTGCGCACTTGGATATCTCGATTTCCGCCACAATGCTCGCGCATGGCGTAAGAACAACGATGCGCTTGATGATTGGTATGCTGTGTTTTCGACACGTGACTTCATGGCTGAAACAGCCCCGAACGACTAAAAGGAGAGCACCCCCAAAGTGACGGGGGTGGGTGGGTGGGCCGTTGCTTGCCGTTGCTTTGGGGGTGCGGCTCTCAACGCGTGGCCAATTCCTGCATGATTTCTTCGCCGTGCTGTCCACGCTTTGGGCTTTTTGTCGGCACCCATGTATCTTGGCCGGAAAAGCGTGGCGCAGGAGCGGCCATCAGCGCCCCATCCCGTTCAACCCAAACACCTCGCGCGCCATTCATTTCATGGTCTCGTGCCTCATCCGGCGATAGAACCGGCGCGACACAGGCGTCGGTTCCAACGAACAGGGCCTCCCACTCCGCCCGCGGTTTGGAGGCGAATACGCCGCGCAAGCGATCCGTCAGCGTCGTCCACATATCTCCATCATATTGACGGGCGAAATCTGCATTATCTTCCAGACCGAGCAACTGCAGGAACTCGGCATAAAACTTCGGCTCAAGGCATTGTACCGACATATACCCGCCATCCGCGCAACGATAGCTCCGGCACCAATGCGGCCCGTCCAACATCCCGCGCCCGCGTGTTTCGGGCAATCCTCCGGCCTGTCGCAGCGCCATCAGCAGGTTCATCATATGCGCAGAACCGTCATAGATCGCTGCATCCACAACCGTACCTTCCCCCGACCCGCGCGCCCGCAGAAGTCCGACCAGCATCCCGGCAACAAGATACATCGCTCCGCCACCAATATCCCCGACTAGGGTAGCAGGAGTCACCGGTGCATCCCCAGGCACCCCAGCATACCACAGCGCCCCGGACATCGAGATATAGTTCAGGTCATGCCCCGCGGCGTGGGACAAGGGTCCCTCTTGCCCCCAGCCAGTCATACGACCAAACACCAGCTTCGGGTTTATGCCATGCAAGACCTCGGGTCCGATCCCAAGCTTCTCCATCACGCCGGGGCGGAACCCTTCGATCAGCCCATCTGCCGAGGCCACCAGCCGTTTGAACACCTCCACATCGTCCGGGTCTTTCAAATCCAGCTCAATTGACCGTTTCCCGCGATCCAGGACCGACTGATCCGTCACAACGGGACTTGCGTTGCCGCCCTTGCGGTGTACCACAATCACGTCCGCACCAAGATCGGCCAATGTCATGGCTGCAAATGGTCCGGGGCCAAGCCCCTCAACCTCGATAATGCGAATGCCGTCAAGCATACACCCACCCTCCCCTCAGAACATATTAAAGCGTTTCCAGTTATTGTTGGATCACAGCAATAGCTGGAAATGCCCACACCCCTACTGTGTTGTGCAGCGTTTCCACATCACGCTGATCCAACGTCATGCGGAAACGCTTTAGAAGACCCGGGGGCGACCCCCCGGGCCGTTTATCGCGTTAGAAGTTCAGCGAGATATCGCGATGCTTCGCGTTACAGCTGGCCATGTACAACCCTTGCTGGCGGGTCAACCGCTCTTGCTGACGGAGACCCAGCGTCCCACGGATACCGTCAAGATAGGCGCTCAGATGGGGACGAAGAGCTGCATCTGCCGATGCACGCCACGCGACCTGCTCTTCGTATGCGGTCAAAGCCTTGTCGTACTCCTTCAACGCCTTTTCGCGGTTCGGTTTGCGCTTGTCCTTCAGGAACCGCCGCGCCTTGGACAGGGCCGATTTCACGTCGCCCGCACCTTCAACCTTGCCAAACTTCCTGGCCAGTTCGTTGACCGGCTCGTGCGCCTCGGCCTCGGGTGTGGTTTCGATGAAACGCCGCATGTCGCGCAACTCCTGTTCCAGCGCCGCGAAGTTGGCATTGCCATCCAGAACCGCCAGCACTTCAACCGGCGCGGCCCAAGCCCCGTCGGCCTGACGACGATAGGTCGTGCGCGCCTTCTGCTCGGCCTGGGTCAGCTTGGCAAACTCACTATGCACCCCTTCCCAGCTTTCTGGAATCTCACGACGCAGGTGGTCGATCTCGGCCAGCATATCGTCGCGCTGCACCTCAAGCCGTGCCTTTTCAGCAGCTTCCGATGCATCGCGCAACCGCCCGATGCGGATGTTAAGCTCCTTCACCTCGTCATCAATCTTGCGGATCTGCTTTTCGATCCCGCGCACCAGCTGTTGTTGCGGACGATAAGCATCGGCGGCATCTGCCACCGCCCGTTCCGCAGCAAAGGCCGCATCAAGGCTCGCCAATGCCTCAACGCCGCTTTCGAACCCTTTGGTCAGGTCCTTGGCCATGCTCTTTGGCAAGACCGACAGGTCAAGCCCTTGGGCCGTAGCCAACGCGGCGCTGACGTTATCACCACCGGCAATCCGTTCGCCCACATATTGTTCAACACAATACTGCAATTTGGGGTTGCGCGGCGGCGGAGCTGTTTCCGACAGGAACGACACCCGGTTGGGCAGGTAGTTCACCAATGGCGGGTAAAGCCCGACAATGGCCAGAGCGGCCAACTGCAGGGAGATAAAGGCAATCACACCCTTGTACATCGCCACCGTCTTGACCGTCGTTGGCGCAACCCCACGCAGATAGAACAGGGCAAAGCCGAAGGGTGGCGTCAGGAACGAAGTCTGGATGTTCAACCCGATCATGACCCCCAACCATACGGCGGTGATATTTGCCGACGGATCAGCCAGCAGGATCGGTGCCACGATCGGCACCACAACCACCGCGATTTCAATGAAATCAAGGAAGAAGCCAAGGATGAAGATCACCAGCATCACAATCACGAACTGTGTCCAGAACCCGCCCGGCAGGCTGATCAGAAACTCTCGTACCAGCTCTTCGCCACCAAAGGCGCGAAAGGCTGCTGTCAACATTGCTGCACCTAATAGGATGATAAACACCAGCGACGTGGTCTTCGCCGTCTCCATCATCACACCGTGCAGTGTGTTACCGGTGCGCAGCACGCGGATTCCGCTCCAGATAAGCGAGATCAGAAGCAACCCAACCGCCACCAATCCGATCCGAATACCCATAAGGTCCCCGGTCGAATTGATCGACTTGAGGTTCATTTCGTAATTGTTGAGCGTGAAGGCAAGCAGCCCAAGCGCGATCAGCCCAAGGATGGCGGGCACGTAGGTCAACTTGCCACCGTTTTCGTGCAACCGGTATCCGGCCATGACCATCGCACCAGCGGCACCGATGGCCCCCGCTTGGTTCACCGTGGCCACCCCCGTAATGATCGACCCCAGAACAAGAAAGATCAGCGTCAGCGGTGGCACCAACGTCAACGCGACCTGTCCCCAGAACCTGGCATCGAATTTGCCACCCGATGACACCGCCGGAGCGGCCTTTGGGTTCAGGATCGCGAAGACCAGAATATAGGCCATGTAAATCAGCACCAGCAGGATGCCGGGCACGAAAGCGCCCAGAAACATCTCGCCCGCGCTGGTAGACGCCACATCAAAGGCCGATGGCATGGACAGTTCGCCCGTCGCCTCCTTGTGCAACGCCTTGCGCGCGGTGCTGGCCTGATCCGTCGCGCTGGCCAATTGGTCGGCTAGGATGATCAACACGATCGAGGGCGGAATGATTTGGCCCAGTGTCCCGGACGCGGCAATGGTACCAGTGGCCAGAGACGGCGAATAATTGTTGCGCAGCATGGCAGGAAGCGAAATCAGCCCCATCGCCACCACAGTCGCGCCCACGATACCGGTCGTCGCAGCCAAAAGCGCGCCCACAAAGACCACCGAAATACCCAGACCGCCCGGCACCGGCCCAAACAACTGGGCCATGGTAACCAACAGATCTTCGGCGATCTTGGAGCGTTGCAGCATGATGCCCATGAAGATGAAAAGCGGGATTGCAATCAGCGTATCCCTCTCGACCTCCCAATAGACCCCCCTGAGGTTTGTCACCCCGGCAGACAGCCATTGCTGTGGTCCGCCCGAGTGGAAATATGCATCGGTTGATCCGGTAGCCAGATACCCGACCCCAGCGGCGGCCCCGATGGTAACAATTGCAGCACCGGGCAACGCAAAGGCCACAGGAAAGCCCGAGCCAAGCGCAACGGCCATGATGATGACAAGAAGTGCGAGGAAATAGAGTTCCATGTATCCTGGCCCCCTTAATGCGCCGCCGGGGTGACGTCGCGCCGCCCCGGATGGTTACGCCTGTCGGCGACCGATTCAAAGAAATAGCTGACGAACTGGATCAACATGGTGACCGCGAAAATACCAAGGAAAGCGGCCATCTGGTATTTGATGAACATCCCGGTGCCGCCCGATTGGGTCACCTCGAAATTCATCACCGGGCTGTTGATGATTGACTGTTTACCATTGAAGCCGATCCAGATGATGACCCAACACGTCGTCATACCCAAAAGGATGCCTCCCCAGGCATTGACGAACCCCTTGGTCGTCTGCCCAAACCCGGCATAAAAAACGTCAACGCGCACATGACCCTCTTCGAATAGGGTATAGGCCGAGGCGAACAGGAACAGCGCGGCATACCAATACCGGACCAGATCCCCCATCAGGGCCTGTTCATAGCTGAAGACAAAGCGCGAAATCACGATGGCCAGCTCGGCCGCCACGATCATCAACGCCAGCCATTGGAACCCAAGGGTGCGGGTAAACGGGGCAATCACGAACCCGGCAATGACCAACGGGATATGCACGTTCGGCCCAACAAACCGGGCACGGCCAAGATTCTTGACGGTCTCTTCGGCAAAGAAGACCTCCAACAACCCTTCAACCCGCATCAACGCAATGCTGGCATCCACGATGCCCACCAACAGAACGGTCCAGAAAAAAGCGCGGATCAGGTAGCTATTGAAACCGTGAATACGGAGCGCATCAAAACGCAGGGCCCGGTTGGGCGTGGCAACGACATAAGCCATTGCCGCCAGCACACACAGGACATAGACCCCGGCATTGATGATCGATTGCAGCGTTGTCCCATCCCCCAGCAACGACCGCACGCCGGGATAACCGAACCCGACGACCAAAACGTTGTTGATCAGAAACCCGGCCAGAATGGCCAACATGCCCCAACCGAACAGGCGCACCAACGCGCCCCCGTCGGCATATTGCGTCAAATCACGCGGGTCTTCGCCATATTGCGATTGCGTAGCATCGCGCGCTGTTGCGGTTCGCTCTGCACCCATCTCGTGTCCCCCTGCCCAATTCGGGCGTTCTTTGGCTGGTGTGGCTCAACCTTTCAGATATCCCTGCGGGAGCCTACACCCGGAAAAGTCAAAAAGCGGGACCCGCAAAGGCCCCGCTTTGGTGTCAACGTTACAGGATCAAACCAGACCCAGAACGCGGTTACGCTGATTGATGAAGGTACCTTCAAAGTTAGCCATCATCGTACCGGTTTCACGCAAAAACGCTTGGAACCCGTCGTCGATCTTGGCGGCAAGCGGCGAGTGCGCCCGCACATCTTCGAACACCTCGGTCGCAGCATCACCAAATGCATCCCACACGTCGTCGTTGAACGCGCGGATCTGAACACCGTGGTCGTTGACCAGCTTGTTCAGGTATTCACCGTTCTTGGCGATATTTTCTTCGTGCGATGCCGCGTGCTCTTCCATACAGGCCGCTTCGATCACTGCTTTTTCATAATCGGATAGGCCTTCGTACCAGGATTTGTTCATGCCAAAGGCAAGACCGCCACCCGGCTCGTGCATACCACCGGTATAGTAGTACTTGGCCGCTTCGTAGAACTTCATGAAGTAGTCGTTATAGGGACCAACCCATTCGGTCGCTTCGATCGCGCCGGAAACGAGGTTTTCATAGATCTGGCCGCCGGGCAGCGACACGGTCGATGCGCCCAGCTTGGTGAGAACCTGACCACCAAGACCCGGAATACGCATCTTCAGACCTTTGAAGTCTTCGGGTGATTCGATTTCCTTGTTGAACCAGCCACCGGCCTGCGTGCCGGTCGAGCCACATGCGAATGCCTTGAGACCGAATTCACCGGACAGTTCGTCCCACAGGGCCTGACCACCGCCAAACTTGACCCAGGCATTCCACTGAGGGGTGCTCATGCCAAACGGCACCGAGGTGAAATAGTTATAGGCCGGGTGCTTGCCGCCCCAGTAATAATCGGCGGCGATATAGGCCTGAGAGTTGCCCGAGGCCACTTCGTCAAAGCTGTCAAACGCGCCAACACGTTCACCGGCGGCGAAATACTCAACGTTGAACGCGCCATCGCCCAGCTGGGCAATGCGGGCCGCCAGACGCTGGGCCGAAATCCCAAGGCCGGGGAAGTCGCGCGGCCAGGTCGATACGATGGTCAGCTGTTTGCCACCTTGCGCCAGCGCCGGCGTTGCCAGCGTCGCGGCCCCGGCACCAAGTACGGCACCTTTCAAAAATTTACGACGTTCCATGTAGTCTCCTCCAGAGTAGTTGGACATTTTATTTTTCGGGCAGGTAGATGGCCCCGGAAGGGCCAAACGGTCCCGGGTTTCAATTTGTTACCGATTTGTGAGCCGGATGCGGATCTCGCTCCCCCCGCACTGAATCGCTGACCAAAGAACATACCAACCCGTGAGAAATGGCAAGTAATTTTGACCAATTGGCGGTTTCTGCGTGCCTAGGTTGAATCGACGTTCTGAAAAATGAGCGCTTTCAATGGTTTTATCGATAGTTCAAAGTGTCAGCTCAGAGTGTCCCGCCCGATCCGTCACCACAACAAAGCGCAAGACCGCTTGCAATCCAAACCCGGTCGGGCACTAATCGCATCTGGGTCTTGAGACAGGGGTAAGCGCCATGACAACCGGGTTTTTCTGGGACGAGAAATGCTTCTGGCACGGTGGAGGCAACTATGCGCTGACCTTGCCACTTGGTGGTCTGGTACAGCCCCTGGCCGCAGGCGGGTTGCCGGAAAACCCGGAAACCAAACGGCGGCTGAAAAACCTGATGGACGTGACCGGGTTGTCCGGTGATCTGGCCATGCAAACCGCCGCCCCGGCGACCTTTGGCGACCTGGCGCGCGTACACCCGGAAAGCTTTCTTCAGACCTTCAAACGGGTTTCGGACGACGGGGGCGGCGAAATCGGACTGCGCACGCCTTTTTTGAAAGGCGGGTATGAAGTTGCCGCCCTGTCGGCAGGGCTTGCCAAGGAAGCGCTGTCTCAGGTGCTTGAGGGCGAGCTAGACAACGCCTATGCCCTGTCTCGCCCGCCGGGGCATCATTGCCTGCCCGACTGGCCCAACGGGTTCTGCCTGTTGGCCAATATTGCCATCGCTATCGAAGCCGCGATTGCCCGTGGTCAGGCCAGCCGCTTTGCCGTGGTCGATTGGGACGTACATCACGGCAACGGAACCGAGGCGATCTATTATGACCGCGAAGATGTGCTTACCATTTCACTGCATCAGGAACACAACTATCCCCTGGACAGTGGTGAGGTGGCGGATCGGGGCACGGGGGCTGGCGAGGGTTTTAACATGAATATCCCACTGCCCCCCGGAGCAGGTCACGCAACCTATCTGGATGCGATGGAGAGGATCGTACAGCCCGCGTTGGAACAGTTCCAACCGGATGTGATCATCGTGGCCTGCGGTTTTGACGCGGCGATTTTCGACCCGTTGGCGCGGATGCTGGCCACGGTGGAAACCTTTCGGGATATGACGACGCAGATGATGCAAAGCGCGGATGATCTGTGCGATGGTCGGCTGGTGTTGGTCCATGAAGGAGGCTATTCCGAGGCCTATGTGCCCTTCTGCGGCCACGCCGTGCTTGAGGAGCTTTCAGGCTCGGAAAAAACCGCCCCAGACCCGTTAGCCGACACCGTCGCCGCCCGTCAGCCGAATGCCCGGATGCAGGAGGTATTCACCGAAATCGTCACCGACATCGCCGAAACACTGCTTGGGTAAAGCCGTGCGGGGCGCTCCGCCCATGGCTCATGAATTGAATATTCAAGAGACCCTGATTGGGCTAGGCAACTGCGCAGCTGCTGTCACCCTGCCAGAACCCTTTGCAGGGCTGGAGGCCCGGGAACCGTCCTATCTCGGCTGGTTCACCCGAAATTCGCGGAGCGATTGGCCATGTTGGCCGCAATCACTTCCATCTGATGGGGTTTACCAATCAGAGCGGTCTGTTCCCGGCTTTCCGCGTGCAGAACGGCACCGCGACCGGCACCGCTTTCTGCAACATCAATCAACCGTTTCGCAGCGCGGATGGCGCTGGGGCTTTTCCCCGCAATCGTTGTTGCCAGGGCCTGTGCCGCGGCCAAGGGGTCATCCGACATCTCGGTCACGATCCCCCACGCCAACGCCTGCGCCGTTTCCACCGGCTCGCCCGTGTAGGTCATGCGCCGGATGACATCGGACCGCATCAACTCGGGCATCAACACCATCCCGCCCATATCGGGCACCAGTCCCCATTTCATCTCCATGACGGCAAACCTGGTCTCGGGGTCCGCAATGCGGATATCCGCGCCCAGCGCCAACTGGAACCCGGCCCCGTAGACCACGCCGTGCAGGGCGGCAATCACGGGTACAGGTACACGGCGCCAGACCAACGCGACCTCTTGATAAAGATTGGTATCCAGCCCCTCAAGACGGGGCATGACGGCGTCTTCGGGATTTCCCCCTGCAAGGGTGGCAAAGCTCATCACGTCCAACCCTGCGCAAAACGCGCGGCCTTCCCCCGACAACACGACCGCCCGCACATCCTCGTTTCCGATCATCGCGGTTCCCGCAGCGACAATGGCCTGAGCCATCTCACCATCAACCCCATTCATCTTATCTCCACGGGTCAGGGTGACGTGGGCAACATGATCACGAATTTCAGTGGTAACACGGGCCATGGGCAACTCTCCTCGGTGCAGCATCTGTGGCCGCAACATGCCCTTGCCCGCCTTTCAAAACCAGCGCGACGTGAGGTAAGTCGCAAAACGCTGCCACGCGCGCCAATCCCGAGGACGACGCCAAAGGCGGAGGACGAGACATCATGTGTGCCTGAAAGGCACTCCTTCGACCTTTAACCTGAGACAGGGAAAAGGGCGAACGCAGCACGACATTTATGTGTTTCACGCGTCCTGCCAATAACCCGTGATTCAGGTTTTTGGCAGGACGCTTTATGCGCCAAACACCCGTTTGAAAATCGTGTCCACATGTTTGGTGTGATATCCCATGTCGAACTTTTCGTTGATTCCCTCTTCACCCAGCGCAGCGACAACCTCGGCATCAGCCAACAGCAGTTCGCGGAAATCAAGACGCTCTTCCCAGACCTTCAGCGCATTGCGCTGGACCATCGAATAGGCGTCTTCGCGGCTCACACCCGCCTGGGTCAAGGCCAACAATACGCGCTGGCTCATGACCAATCCCGGGAATTTGTTCATGTTATCCAACATGTTCTCGGGGAAGATCAACATCTTGTCGACGACACCGGCCAAACGGTGCAGCGCGAAATCCAGCGTCACGGTGGCGTCCGGGCCAATGCCACGCTCGACCGAGCTATGCGAAATGTCGCGTTCATGCCACAGTGCCACGTTCTCCATCGCCGGCACCACGGTCATACGCACCAGACGCGCCAGACCGGTCAGGTTCTCAGTCAGAACCGGGTTCTTCTTATGTGGCATGGCAGAGGAGCCTTTCTGACCCATCGAAAAGAATTCGGCCCCCTCCAACACCTCGGTGCGCTGCATGTGGCGAATCTCAACCGCGATGTTTTCAATCGAACTGGCGATCACGCCAAGTGTGGCAAAGAACATCGCATGGCGATCGCGCGGGATGACCTGGGTCGAAATCGGCTCGGGACGCAGGCCCAGTTTCTCACACACATGCTCTTCTACCGCCGGGTCGATATTCGCGAATGTGCCCACCGCGCCGGAAATGGCTCCGGTGGCGACTTCCCATCGTGCCTTTTCCAGGCGGTTCTTGTTGCGGTCCATCTCGGCATAGAACCGGGCAAAGGTCAGCCCCATGGTGGTCGGTTCGGCATGGATGCCGTGGCTGCGGCCCACGCGCACGGTGTTTTTGTGCTCCAAAGCGCGCTTTTTCAACGCGGCCAGAACCTTGTCCATACCGACCAGCAACAGGTCGGCGGCGCGCACCAATTGCACATTCAAACAGGTGTCCAACACGTCCGAGCTGGTCATGCCCTGGTGCACGAACCGCGCCTCTTCGCTGCCCACATGTTCGGCCAGATGGGTCAGGAACGCGATGACGTCATGTTTGGTCACCGCCTCGATCTCATCAATCCGGGCCACGTCGAATTCGACATCCCTGGCCTTCCACACGGCATCGGCGTTTTCGCGCGGGATTACGCCCAGATCGGCCATGGCATCGCACGCGTGTGCTTCGATCTCGTACCAGATTTTGAACTTGGTTTCAGGGGACCAGATCGCGACCATGTCGGGGCGGGAATAGCGGGGGATCATGTTGACGCCTTAGTGATTGTTGCAAAGCTTGCGCGCGTCATAAACCGGACTGGCCCCAACCACAACAACGAGAGGCCAACGTGAAACGCATTGCCCTTGTTTTTCTGATCTGCACCAGTGCTCGGCCTTGGCGTATCGGTGGACCCCGTCGGATGGGCAGGGCGGTTCCAACACGGCGCGCACTGGCACCCGTTTCCGGTTCGTTGCACCGCAAGTTGGACCGCTAGGGGATGTAACCATGGCACCCTCTCAGTCACTGCCTCGCGTCGCTGAACCCGTCACCGCCGCAGAACACGCGACGCGCTGGCTGCCAGCAAACTCGCTCGGGCATTCTCAGGTAACGATGGGATGAAGAAGATGAGAGACCCGTTCATCGAACAAGAAACATGGTGCGGTCGGTGGGACTCGAACCCACACGAGTGTTACCTCACAGCGACCTCAACGCTGCGCGTCTACCAATTCCGCCACGACCGCATTTGCCTTTGGCTTGGTGAGCGGTGTCATAGCGAAGGCGGAATGGGATGTGAAGAGGGAATCCGCACCCCCTTTCATTTCATGCGAGGCGTGGTTTGCCCCGGTTCAAAAGAGGCGACAGAACCAACAGGGCAAGGACAAGAAGCATCAGCGCCGCTGCTCCCACTACGCCCAGCGCCCAATGCGCATTGTGCGAACAACATGGCCAACTTCGTGAACAACCATCATGACAACCCACCGACACGCCCTCCGTCACGCAGGTGACATTCCCAACACAGCCCTGTAGAACGGTGCCGCGATTTCAACAGGGGATACGCATATGGTCGAATGGATCGTGACCGACGGGCTGACTGAGTATGACGCGGCCGTGGAATTCATGGAGGCCCGCGCCGCTGCCATCGCGGCGGGCGACGCCGAAGAATGTGTCTGGCTGGTGGAGCACCCCCCGCTTTATACCGCCGGGACCAGCGCAAAGCGCGCGGACCTGACAGACCCTGACCGGTTCCCTGTATATGAAAGCAAACGCGGCGGACAATACACCTATCACGGCCCGGGGCAACGCGTCGTCTATGTTATGCTGGACGTTGGCAAACGCGGCCGCGACGTGCGCCGCTTCGTACAGCAGTTGGAAGAATGGGTCATCGCCACGCTGGACCAGTTCAACCTGCGCGGTGAAATCCGCGAGGGTCGCGTGGGCGTCTGGATCGCGCGGGATGACAAACCGCTCACGATCACCGGGGTCAAAGCCGAGGACAAGATCGCCGCCATCGGCATCCGCCTGCGCAAATGGATCAGCTTTCACGGCATTTCGATCAACGTGGAACCAGATCTGGACCATTTCACCGGGATCGTGCCCTGTGGAATCACCGAACACGGAGTAACTTCGCTTGTGGATCTGGGGCTGCCTGTCACCATGGCGGATATAGACGTGGCTCTGCGCCACAGTTTTGACCGCATTTTTGGCAAAGACACGCCGAAATAGGCCTTTCCGGGGGGTCATGCGACAATTGACCCGTATTTCCCAGCCTTCGCATATCTTGCAAGTGCCCCCCGCGCGACGTTATCTAATAGTTGGAACAACAGCCATAGCGAGATGATCATGAAGATTCTGCTGACAGCCACCGCCACCATAATGGCCCTTGCCGCTCCTGTATTTGCCGAAGGCGATGTAGAAAAAGGTAAGAAAGCGTTCAAGAAGTGCAAATCCTGCCACAAGATCGAATCGCCCGAGGGCGAAATGATCGTCAAAGGCGGCAAAACCGGCCCGAACCTTTGGGGCGTGATCGGTCGCGCAGCGGGTAGCACAGATTTCAAATACGGCAAAACCCTGAAAAAACTGGGTGAAGACGGTCTGGTTTGGGATGTGGACAATATCCAACCCTATATGACCGACGCCAAGGCCTTCCTGAAAGAAAAATCAGGCGACGCAAAAGCCAAATCCAAGATGTCCTTCAAAATGAAGAAGGATCAGGAACACGTTGCCGCCTTCCTCGCCTCCCATTCGCCGGTCCCCGAACCTGTTGCGGAAGAAGGTGCTGCCGAAGCAACCACCGCCGAAGAAGGCACCACCGCTTCGGAATAATCCCGCGCGGATTTGTGAAACACACGAACGGAAGGCCCCCAAAGCCTTCCGTTTTTTTATTTCACGCCCAGTACATCAAACAGAGGCCAGTGGCGCAGCGCCACACACGTGGCTAAACCGCCAAAGGCCCGCCCCGAACGGTTTCAATGCGCGGGGCGGGCCGTGTGGTTTTTCCATGTATGTCCCAGGTTGGGGTTACATGTTGGGGAAGTAGTCTTCGCACTCGCCATCGCGGTACACATCCGCCGTACAGCAATGCAACCCGCCACCAAAGGCATAGGCGTCGCGCAGATCGACCGGGATGACCTCCATCCCAAGCTTGTCCATCTGTTCGGCCTGATAGACCTCGGATTTTTCCACACAAACCGTTTTCGGGTCTAGCACCAGCACGTTCATGGAAAGCCAGGTCGAGGAATAGCACAACGGCGGGGGCGTGTTATGGGCGGGTTGCGCTGCGTCCACGATCTCCCAGCCATTACGCTCGAACATGCCGCGCTGATCCTCGGGAAGCCGCCGTTGCGGGTTGTTCAGAATCAGACCCGGGCGCAGCGGCGTGAAGGTTGCGTCGATATGGATCGGATAGGGGTCGCCGGGGAAATTCACCGTATGCACCCGGTGGTCGGGGAAATGTCGGCGCAGCCATTCGATGCCCTTGAGATTGGTGGTAAACCCATGTTGCACAACCAAATCGCGGCCAAAGCGCAGCACGTCAGCGGCATCAAATAGCGGTTCTTCCTCGGTGGTGACAAAAAACTTCTCGGCCGCCCATTGCAGCCGCTTTTCCACGCCGATTTTGTCCGAGAGGTAGTCAGGGTGGTAATCGGCATCCGTCAGCCGCGGCTTGGGCGCGGCCTCATGGCGGAAATTTGGGTCTTCGTCCCAATATTGCTGCATCAGCGGGCGATAGTTCAGATACTCGAACCAGCGACAGCGATAAGACATGGTCGCTTCAAGGATTTCATGCCCCACGGTCAGCAACACGTCGCGCGGCGGCATACAACCGAACTGGCTGTCGGTATGGAAATCCGGGGTGGTGGCGGGTTTTGAATGGTCGATTGATGTGGGGCGGTCCACGCGGATACCGCGTTTGCGCAGTTGGTCGGCGAACGTATCAAGCAGCTCGTTCGCGCGATCAATGGTTTCCTGCGGACGCCGACCCCATTGACCGCGCATGTCGCTGTCTTCGGGCACCTTGGCGTCCAGCGCGGGCTCTTCCGGTGGAATATGGCAATCATCCGCACGGCCCACGATCACGTGGCGTAGCGTATCCCATTCGTTCCAGCTTTTGACTTCGGTTTTATCGGGTGACCAGGCCATGATGCCCCCTGTCTCTGGGGAGAGGAGGTCGGGCCTCCAATCTCCCGATTGAAAGTCCCGGCGTACAGGATGGATAGGCAGGCAGGGGCGATGCCCCGGCGACGCCATCGCCCAAGTGCCTGATGCGCGATATAGCATTGGTTGGGGGCGCGGGGGAAGCGATTACCTGTGGAATTCAGCAGTCGTTCACCAGAACGGCAACGCGCGCACCGCGCCCATGGGCGGCGCGCATCGCATCAGCCACAGTCGGCCTGCCTCGTATCGCGATCCCTTGTCGCGATGGGGTGTGCGTGAAGGGCTGGAAATCCCGACCCCGGCCCCCTTTCCGCTTCCCTTCGCCGTGCTGTTTTGCAACACTTCGCGCAAACCAGACACCCTCGGGATGTAAACGGGATTAACACTCCCCATATCCCGAGCAGGATATTAAACAGCTAGGAGTAGTTATGGCGCATTTTGACGCTCAGGTACGGGAATCACAGGAACAGGTGGCGCAGGCACAGGCCAAGATCGCCGAATTGACAAGCCGCATCGACACGGCGCGGCAAAAGATGAAATCGGGCGATGATGTCTCGATTGATATCGAAAACGCCTCACTTGACGATGTGCATGCCCATACCGACGTGATGAACGCCAATATTGCCGAGCTGATCATGGGGCTGGACGATGTCACGGCCGCGTTTTCCAAGGATTTTGACGAAATGCGGTCAAAAACCGGCTGGGAAAGATTTGTCGGGATTTTCAGTAGCGCCAAAGCGGATTCTATGCGCGGCGAACGGATCCGGTCGGCCAGCATTGACGACAAGTTACAGGATCTGATCGGGAAATCCGACGTCATCACCAAACTGCTGGAAGGGCAGTTGAACGTGCTGAACGAGCAAAAGGAGCGGGTTGAAGCGAACCTGAGCGATACACTGGATGAACGCGAATTCACGGTGGGCGAGCTTGAGGCCGTGAGGGCCGAGATTGGTGGCATGGACCCGGCGATCATCGAGCTGGAAAACAAGATTTCGGTGGAGCAGGATGCGGCGGCACGCACCAAGCTTGAAACCGAGCTGGCCGGGCTGAACGCGAAATATAACGAGTTGGTGCAGCAGGAACAGGTCAAGCTGGCCAAATCCCAGACGCTGGAACGGTATATCGAAAAGGGTAAAACCTGGATCGACTCGCTGCAAAACCAAGCGGCGACACAGATGGTGTTGATCAACAAGCTGCAGACAGACACCAAGCAGCGGGTTGTTTTGTATGATGCGCTGACCAAATCGTTGAAAACGGCGCAGCAACAGGATGTCGCCCACCGGATCAACGAGATCGGTGTTGAGACTGACAAAGAGGCACAGGCGTCGATGGCCGCGATCGGGACGGCAACCAACCAGCGGATGGCCGATATGATGGAGGCGCATGAAGAACACATGATCTTCGCGCGCGACGTGCTGGAAGCCAAGGCCAAAGCCGACGAACGCTTTGCCCGCCGGTTCGAAAAGATCGTCGAGAAGCACGACAAGAACCTTTACGGGGCGTGACCATGGCGCGGCTGGATGACTGGATCGCGACGCATCCTGTCCGGGGCACGCTTGCGGTCCTGGCGATCTTCTGGACCCTGTGCGCCGTGAGCGCCTGGTTTTTGGGGTTGACGTATGTTCAGGCGCTTGCCTGTGCGGCGGGGGGCTTGCCCGGTATTGTCACCGGTGTGATCCTTGACCGCCGCAAACGGCGCGAGACGGCGGAGCGGAGGCAATCGTGACAACGCCGTCGGAAGAGCGCGCGCCCGTGGGGCAGGATCACAAGGTGCTTGGCGACAGTTTTGCCAGCCGCCGGTATTTCCGCAAATTCGAAACCATTACCGCTCACCTGACCCGCGTAGCCGGACAGATGGAGGCAGAGGGGCGGCTCTCGAAACGCGATGTCGCGGCATTGACGCCTTATGTGGTGCAGATCGGATATACGTTCAAAGCCCTCTCAATGAAATACCTGCTTGTGGGTCGCGAAACAGGGCGGTTTTTCGGATCGCTTCAAATGGACACAGTGGAAAGCGGGTTTCCGGTGTTCAACGAACTATTGGTGATGGCCAATGACGCAGCGCAGGCGAAAAAGCACCTTGAAAACACCCCCAGCGTCGAGGCTTTGAAGGACCAGATGGTGCGCAAGATCGTGGGGGATCAGGAATTGCCCACCAAGCTGCAATTCGCCCTGTCGCAACGGCTGTATTACGAGGAACTTCTAAAGGGCGAGCTGTTCTGGGCCAAGAATGATCCCCAGGCCGTGTGGGTCGAAAACTCCGGGGAAAGACGGCGGCGGTATTTGCTCCACTGGGCGGTTTATGACAGCCAGATCAATCTGCCCACGATCTACCTGATGGAGCTGGAGGATTCGGGGCGGATCGCATTGCCCAAGGATCAACACCGCTGGCCCGAGGCCCAGGCGCATTTGATGGCGCAATCCGTGGGCGGGCTGAAACTTGTCACCATTGCCAAGGGGTTCGACGAGGATTTCGACGATCTGCACCCCAAGCGGCTGCGGCGGTTCCATGTGGGGCCAATGTACTCTTCGGCCTTTACCGCGCAAACCGGGCCGTTGCGCGAAGTGCTTCGCGATGCCCGCGCGCCGGAAGGACAGGACTGGGCGCTTGCCTGGACCATCGAAGAGCTTGAAAGCGAACGGGTCACGGAAGAGCGCGTCGGGTGGTTTTCAACGGTAGAGCGCGAGGTGTTCGCGCTGGACCCTTTTTCGGGGCGTGGCGTGGAAACCGGCGCAACCCGCACGGAACGCAGTATCATATTGCCGCAACGCCCGTACCAGGTTCTGGAAGAACAAAACCCGCCGGGTTTCGGATCGGTGAGAAAATTCGTGGTAAGCCCACAGGGGCGAGTGCTGAGCTATCGGTAGGTCACGAATTTTAGTCTAAAATTCGTAGCGCGGGCGCTGTGAGGGATGTGAAACAGTTGAAAGGGCGGGGGATTTGGAATGAGTTGGTTCACTGTTTTGGAAATCGCCGGAATTCTTTTCGTCGCGCTGGAATACCTGACGGCTCATTTTGACAAATACAACTCTTTCCGTGCCTGGCTTGAAGGGTTTCCAGAGGAACGCCTGAAGCGACCCGAAGAATCGAGCGATGACGAAAAAGTCAAGATCAGAGCTTGTCTGACCATGCTTGAACGCATGTCCGCTGGCATCGGTCAGGGTATGTTCTCCTTAGACTATGTCGCGAATGTCGCAAACAAGAACCTGAGACGAAACTTCAAATCGCTGAGGCTACATATAAAGCATATTCGCAAAATGCGGGGATCCGAAAAGATTTATGACGGCCATGAATGGCTGGCCTTTGAGTTGGAGGCGCAAAGCGCTCCACCTGAAAAGGTTTTCCCGCCTGACTGGCGTTCGCGAAGCGTATTCAAACCCACCAAGGACTTTTTGAGGATCAGATCGAGATGAGTATTTCAAGCGATCAAATGGAACTGCGCGAAGAAGATATTCGCAAGCATTACACCGCCGCTGCGGCAATGTTGGACGGGTTCGATCACACGCCGCGCATTGCAAAAGCGACGCAGCCCGTCAAGTCTGAGGAGCGGTCCAGCGGGATTGGCACACGGCGGCGGTTTCGCACGACCACGCCGGGGCTGGTGACCCGATCCACCGCCCGGCCCGAAGGGGTCCATCTTCTGGCGCGGATTGAAAGCAGCGACGGCGAAGACCCGCTCGTGTCCTCCGCACAGGCCAGCGTGATGAACACCCTGCGCAGGGCCATTGCCATCGCCCAGGCCGTGGCTGAAACCTATGGTGAACAGACCGGGTTGGCGAACCTCAAACGTACCAACCTTGAAAGCGCCCTGCCCGAGGATCGCAAAGCCGAATTCAGCGAGCTTTTGACCGCCGAAGCGCTGATTTCGCTGTATGTTTTTGCCAATGCCACCGCCTTCCTTCTTGCGCCGCACATGAGCGAAGTCACGGTCGAGCTGGGCGAGGTCGAAGAGGTGTTGACCGACAACGGCCAACTGGCGCTGCATGGCGCGCTCTGGGAGCTGGATCAGGATATCGAGAGCTTTGCCTCGGACGATGCCCGCCTGATCGCCACGGTCAGCGCCTTTGCCGAACAGTTGATGGAAAAGGTCGCCCTGCGCGCCCAGACCGCCGGACGTTTGGAACCGTTCAGCGCCAGCGCCTGGAAGGTCGAGGCCGATGACCTGACCCTCCAGGGTTTTACCCCTGCGCGCAAGGTCAGGGGATCGACCCTGACCATGACCTTCAAGAAACCCAACGAGGTGGTGGGCAACCATATCGCCAAGTACCAGGCGCTCAAGCTCAGCAAGATGCTGATGGCCTATGATTTCGACCGCCGCCTGAACCCGTTCGCAGAGTTGGGCGGATTCATCTTCACCTTCATGGGCGATGGCAAGCCGGGCACCGGGAAAACCACGTTGATCCAGATGATGGCCGGGTTGATCAACGACTATTGCAAGGTGGCCGGTTACCCGTTCCGGTATCAAAACCTCAGCACCGATAACATCGACAGTTATCAGGGCAAGTCGGGACAGAATGCCAAGGCGTTTATCAACAATGTACTGGATCCCGGCGTGATCGGGTTTGGCACAATCGACGACATCGACCAGCTTGCCGGCAAACGGGGCGACCGGCAATCCAGCGCCGGACAGCTGGAAATCACGGCCGTGCTGATGGAAAGCTTTGCAGGGGCCAACACTGTGGTGCGCGGCAACTGTACCTTTGGTATGTTTTCGAACTATCCCGAGAACGTGGACGATGCGCTGCGTCAACGGGCCGGAGCGCGGTTCCTTGTGGATGGGCCACAAACCCGCGAGGATTATATCGACATCCTCTACCTGTTGATGGGCAAAAACCATGACATCCCTCTGGGCGATCACGAGGCCTATGCCGCGCAGGAGATCAAATCCGCCGTTGCCGCATCGTTTGAATCCCATTCCCGCCCGCACGAGGCCGGGTTGTTGAACGTTTTTGACCGCGTGTCTTCGCAGATTGGAGAACTGGACACGATTGCCAAGATGGGCACCTATCTGAAGGGTATTCAGGAGGCGGACGAACGGTTCACCGGACGCGCGATCAAAAATATCACCGACGCGGTCAAGGTCCGGGCAATGGATTTCGAACTGCCCGACGAATGGATGGAAAACCCCGAGCTGTTCCTGTTCAAATCCTATGACCAGAAGAAAGACATGATCGCCGACCTCCGCGTGCCGATCACGGTCGATATGGTGCTACAGGAAATCAACCGCTATGCCGACAGCGAATTCCGCTATGCCGATAAATCCGACGAGGTCGCGATTAACAACATGGTGCGCGACTATGGCCGCCAGGAAGAGGCGAAACGGCGATATCTGGAGCAAAAGGGATGAGCTATACCCTTCTGATCTCAACGATACTGGTTGGCGCGCCGGAACGGTAACGCGCCAACTGCGGTCGGCCTGCTCTTTGTTGCGAGGGGGGTTGAGACTTCCGGATTGGCCGGGCTAACGTCGCCTCATCCGAAACATTCAACAGACCAATTGACATGAAACAGACCCCCTGGCTTGGCTTTACCATCAACCGCTCCGGTGCGGGACCGGTATTTGAGCAGATTTGCGCGGCCATACGGGAACGTGTCGCACAAGGAGAGCTGGCGGCGGGGGCCAAGCTGCCTCCGACCCGAGTGTTTGCCACGGAACTGGGTGTGTCGCGGTCGACCGTGGTCACCGCCTATGAACAGTTGGTGGCCGAAGGGTATCTTGAGGCCCAACAAGGGTCGGGCTTTACCGTCTGTGCGCTTGGCGAACTCGAACTGGCCCCCGCCGCCCGCGACAGCATTCCGCCCGAGGCCCCCGAGCCACCGCCCCGCCCGTTTGAGAGCGGACAGCCGGATATGCGCGAGTTTCCCTATCGTCCCTGGGCACGGGTCATTGCGCGGGTATGCCGGACCAACCCACAGGCGATGCTGGTCGGGGCCGGGCCTTTGGGCAACGGCGATCTGCGCCGGGCGATTGCCGACCACGTCGCCGAATGGCGCGGGATCGAGGCCAGCCCGCATCAGATTATCGTGACCGCCGGGTCTTCGGACGCATTGGAGCTATGTATGCGGGTGCTGGCCCAGACCGGTGACCGGATCGGGCTGGAAGATCCCGGATACGCCCCCATGCGCGCCTATGCGATGGCACAGGGGCTGGAGCCGGTCTTCATGCCGATCGACGAGGGCGGGGCAACCTTGCCGCCCGACGGGGATCTTGGCCTGGCGGTGCTCACCCCATCGCACCAGTTTCCGCTGGGCGGAGTGATGTCGCCGCAGCGGCGGCTGGAGTTCATCCGCTGGGCCGAGGCGCGGGATGGCTGGATTGTCGAAGACGATTATGACAGCGAATTCCGCTATGCCGGTCGCCCCATTCCGGCCATGGCCGGGTTTGACCGGCTGAACCGGACCATATACGTCGGCAGTTTTTCCAAGATATTTTCCAACACGCTGCGGCTTGGATATGTGATTGTGCCCGACGCCCTGTTGGAACGGTTTCGCGAAACCGTGACCCGATTTGGGGTCAAGGCAAGCCTGATGCCGCAACAGGCGCTGGCCGAGTTCATCAACAATGGCGAGTTTTACCGACACTTGCGCCGGGTGCGGCGGATCTATGGCGAGCGGCGCGAGGTTCTTTTGACCGCGCTAAGCGGCGAGTTTGCCGAGTTTGGCCGGGTCGAGGATCATCAGGCCGGAATGCAGGTGGCGTTTCACCTGAACTGCGGTCTTCGCGATGTGGACATATCCGAACTGACCCTGTCAGAGGGCGTGGACGTCGCCCCCCTGTCGCGCTTCGGAGGGCGTGCCAGCGGGTTGAACGGTCTGGTGTTGGGGTTCTGCGCATATCGACCAGAAGAAATGCGCCCCGCATTGGCCACGTTGCACGGGGTACTAAAGCGGAGCGCAGGCTAAAGCGTTCGCGCTTTAACCTGAGACAGGGAAAAGGGCGAAGGCAGCGCGATATTTATGTGTTTCGCGCGTCCTGCCAAAAACCCGTGAGTCAGGTTTTTGGCAGGACGCTTTAAAAGAACAGGAGCGGGAAATCTCACTCCGGGTTCAAAATCCAGAGATTTTGAATCTCCTCCCGTGGGACATTTCCGATCAGAGGAAGGGCCCGAGGATCAACTTTCCCCTTCCGGGTTCAGCTTGTCCTGGGTTTTCGTCTCAAAATCGCTCGCGTCGTGACGTTCGTGCAGCTGGTATTTCGGTTCACCAAAAGTGCGGTTGACCATGCGTCCGCGGGAAACCGGGCTACGTGCGTCCAGCTCTTTGGCCCAACGCTGAACGCTTTTATAGCTTTCCACATCCAGAAATTCACCGGCATCATAGAGACGGCCCAAAGCGAGCTGGCCGTACCATGCCCAGTTTGCCATGTCAGCAATGGTATAGTCATCACCCGCAAGATAGGGCGTCTCGGACAAACGGCGGTCAAGCACGTCAAGCTGGCGTTTCACCTCCATCGTGAACCGGTCGATCGGGTATTGCCATTTTTCCGGCGCATACGCGTAGAAGTGACCAAACCCGCCGCCCAGATAGGGCGCGCTGCCCATTTGCCAAAACAGCCAGGACAGCATCTCGGGGCGGTTGGCCCCAAGAAAGGCATCGAATTTTTCCGCGAGATACAAAAGGATCGCACCGCTTTCAAACACGCGCGTGCCTGTGGTGGTGTCCTTCAACGCCGGAATTTTGGAATTGGGGTTCACCTCGACAAAGCCCGATCCGAACTGATCACCTTCCATGATGTTGATCAGCCAGGCGTCGTATTCCGCACCGCCGTGACCTGCGGCCAGCAGTTCTTCCAACATCACCGTGACCTTGACCCCGTTCGGCGTGGCCAGCGAATAGAGTTGCAGCGGATGCTTCCCCACCGGCAGGGCCTTGTCATGGGTCGGGCCCGCGATGGGGCGGTTGATCGACGCAAAGCGCCCGCCGCTTTCGGCATCCCATTTCCAGACCTTCGGGGGGGTGTAGGGGTTGTTCATTGCGTCTCTCCTGTCGTTCCGTCAGGAGCCATAGTTAGTCAATTCCCGCGCATATGAAAGGGGTGACGCGGTGATGATCACTCACCCGTTAACCGCCAGAAGATGCCACCACCCGGACCAACAACCGCCCGCAGTTTGTTCAGCCGGTGATCAGGGGGGCGTTCTCCGGTGGCGAAAAGGCGGCCAATATCGTTAAGCACAACGCGATTTTCCGCAAACACAAGATGATTGAAAGAAAACATTTCATCCCCTGCGGCGCTGACATCAATCGTGTCGATGCCGGAAATGATCACCGGGCCGCTTTCCGGGACATCCCCGACCCGCGCGAAATCCGAGCGCAGGCTTTTGGACGCGGCCAACGCCTTGTCATTGGCCGAAGCATAAAGGGTCACCCCCTTGGCGATGCGGGTGAAATGGTGAGCGATGCTGCGGAATTTATCCACGTCAAGATCAGGCGCAGCGAGGATCAGTTGATCGACGAATTTGTCGTCGCGCTGCTGCACGCGCGTTCCGGCGCGGGTCAACAGTTCGGCCAGCGCGGCATTGCCCATGGAGTGGGCCACGATATGAAGCCGCTCGACCCCAGGCGTGGTCAGGATGTGATCGATGAATTCATCAAGGAAGGGCGTGGCGATTTCGGCGCTGTCCATGTCGGTCACATAGTTCAGCGTGGTGCCGATGCTGGGCCAGCTATACGCAAAGGCGGGGCCGTCAAATTCAAGGTCATGGGCCATTTGCGCGGCGCGGAACATGGCCTTGTCGAAAGGGGTGTTAAACCCGTGGATGAACAAGAAGGCTGATCCGGCGTAATCGGTGGCCGCGCGGGCGGCCTGACCTGCGGCTGCGTGGAACTCTTCCCTAGTCAATTCACGCACGTCCAGAAAGGTGAAATGCTTGCTGGCGTCTTCACGTTCTTCGAACAGGGTGACGGTGAACAGGGTGATTTTCGAAGGCCGTTCCAACTCGCCAAACGCGTGGGTGGCCCTTGGGATCGTCACATCCGCCATACCAAGGGTCAAAGCATTCGCGCGGCCTTCGGTGAAGGTTAACCCCGAGGGGCTGGAAGGTCCCACTTCACGGTTGGTGCCAAAGAACACCCGCTGCACCCAATAGATACTGGTATCGAGGTTCGGAGGCGGCGTAGCGGATTCAACAGCCATGGGCTCAACGGGCCGGCTCTCGTCAAGGAGGATCGCCTCGGGCATCGAGGCTTCGGCCATGGCCTCTTCCGAATCCGGTGCAACGGCCACCGGTTCGGGCGTCGTTACCTCAACCGGGGCCATGTCGACGGGAAAATCTTCGGACACGGGCCGGGTCAGGATCAGGCCCAGACCCACCATCACGATTCCAACCAGTGGCACGGCGTATTTCGGGCGTCTCAATTCGACAAACAAACGGGACAGCATGGCAAAAGTCCTTGGGGTTGGGGCGGGGCAAAACATGCCTCGCGTTACACCCATAACAGGTTTTCGCCCTTTGCCGAAACTCCGGCATTCCTTACCGCAGCCCCGCAGGCCCATAGCGGCGCCCCGTCTCGCACTGTCCTGCGTAATGGCCCGTGGCAGCCCCGTGGCAGCAATGAAAAACCCCCGGACGCGCGCGCCACGGGGGTTTCCCATATCTTCTTGTGTCCAAAGCCGGACAGGGATGATTACATCATACCTTCGCGCTGGGCTTTCTTGCGTGCCAGTTTACGGGCACGGCGGATCGCTTCAGCTTTCTCTCGCGCTTTTTTCTCGGACGGCTTCTCGAAATGTTGCTTGAGCTTCATTTCACGGAAGACACCTTCACGCTGCAGCTTTTTCTTCAGGGCACGAAGCGCCTGTTCGACATTGTTGTCGCGAACACTAACCTGCATGTGGTTTTCACCACCTTTCTAAGTTGAAGTTTGCAAGGATTTGCAGGAAATGCGCCTATAGCAACTCCTTTTGCTTTTGTCTAGGGTCGGGGTGGAATGGAGGCCCCGATGAACGATGTGCCGATGAGCGATGTGAAAGAGACACTTCTTGAGGCGGCACTCGCCCATGTGCCGTTTGATGGCTGGAGCGCAGCGACGTTTGACGCGGCCATGGCCGAATGTGACGTAGCCCCGGCATTGGCCCGGGGATTGTACCCGCGCGGAGCGGTGGATTTGGCCGTGGCCTATCACAAACGCGGCGACGCGCGCATGGTGGAACGGTTGAAACAGGCCGACCTGTCCGAAATGAAGTTCCGCGACCGGATTGCCGCCGCCGTGCGTTACCGGCTTGAGGTGGTCGAGGATAAAGAGCTGGTCCGACGGGGTATGGCATTGTTTTCATTGCCGCAATATGCCCCCGAAGGGGCGCGGTTGATGTGGCAGACCAGCGGTCTGATCTGGGACACGCTGGGCGACACGTCCGAAGATTACAACTGGTACACCAAACGCGCGACGTTAAGCGGGGTTTACGGGTCCACCGTCCTGTACTGGCTGGGTGATGACAGCCCGGACCACGCCGCGACATGGGAGTTTCTGGACCGGCGTATCGAGGACGTGATGCGGTTCGAAAAATTCAAGGCCGGTGTACAGAATGCGCCGGTACTGGGCAATTTGTTGAAGGGGCCGCTGCGGGTGCTGGAGGGGCTGCGCCCCCCTGTGCAACCCGACGATATGCCCGGACAGTGGAAAAATTCAGGATCCTGAGGAGAATCAGATGAGCAACATGATGCGCGCCGTGGAGATCACCAAACCCGGCGGTCCCGAGGTGTTGGCAATCTGCGAACGGCCCAGACCGGTAGCAGGCGTCGGGGAGGTGGTGATCAAAATCGCCTATGCCGGGGTCAACCGCCCCGATGCGTTACAGCGCGCGGGCATGTATGCCCCGCCCCCCACGGCGAGCGACCTGCCCGGGCTTGAAGCCAGCGGCGAGGTGGTCGAGGTTGGCCCAGGCGTGGATCAGTGGCGCGTAGGCGACAGGGTGTGCGGGCTGCTGCCTGGTGGCGGCTATGCCGAATACGTGGCCACTCCGGCGGCCCATTGTCTGCCTGTGCCCGAAGGCATGGGGATGAAAGAGGCCGCCTGCCTGCCCGAAACCTTTTTCACCGTCTGGTCCAACGTGTTCATGCGCGGTGGGCTGACCGCAGGCGAACGGTTCCTGGTGCATGGCGGGTCCAGCGGGATCGGCACCACGGCGATCCAATTGGCCAGGGCCATGGGCGCGCGGGTTTTCACCACCGCCGGGTCCGAGGAAAAATGCGCCGCCTGCCTGTTGCTTGGGGCGGAACAGGCATTGAATTACCGCGATGGCGATTTCGTCGAGATGATGCGCGCGGAAGGCGGTGCCAACCTGATCCTGGACATGGTGGGGGGAAGCTATATCCCCCACAATATCAAGGCCCTCGCAGATGAGGGGCGCCTGGTGCAGATCGCGTTTCTGACCGGCCCCAGGGTAGAGCTGAACTTTGCCCAGGTAATGATGCGACGCCTGACCATCACCGGCAGCACGTTGCGCCCGCAAAGCGATCTGGCAAAGGCGCGGATCGCACAAGAGTTGCGGGACAAGGTGTGGCCCCTGCTGAATTCGGGTCAGGTGGCCCCGGTAATGGATTCCGAGTTTTCCTTGGCCGATGCCGCCGCCGCCCATACACGGATGGAAAGCGGCGGCCATATCGGGAAAATCGCGTTGCAGGTTGGCTAAAGCGTTCGACCTTTACCCTGAGACAGGAAAAAGGGCGAAGGCAGCGCGACATTTATGTGTTTCGCGCGCCCTGCCAAAAACCCGTGATTCAGGTTTTTGGCAGGACGCTTTAGGGTCGCCCAAGGTTGCAGCCAATATCCAACCAGACCAAGCTGTGGTGGAAGTCGTTTATAACAGTTATGGCGACAAAAATGAGGTCTGGGTTGATTTTGCGTGGGCTGGAACACGGCACAAAATCAAACTCACTGATCCTGTTCAATTCGCGCGGTTCAATTCAACTGCGGGCAACAGATATGCTCTTGATAACCCTTACCTTTGTATCAGTTTGACCCACGTCTGGGCGCAGCGTAACATAGCTTCAAAGCTGGCTGCTGGGCTGATAGTATAGAAACATGACCAGCAACCGCCTTGTTTTCACGATTGGACACTCAGCTCAGCCCGTCGAACGGTTTCTAGAACTGTTGGCGGAGCATGACGTGACCGCCGTGGCAGATGTCCGTTCCTCACCTTACAGCAAGCATGCCCCGCAGTATTCCACAGATGAGCTGAGAGCCTTATTGAAGGAGGCAGGCGTTGCTTACGTTTTCTTAGGGGAAGAGCTGGGCGCAAGATCAAATGACAACTCATGCTACGTCAACGACGTCGTGAGCTATGACAGGCTGGCCAAGTCACAACTCTTCCAAAAGGGTATTCAGCGTGTGGAAGAAGGGTGCGAACGATATCGTATTGCGCTTATGTGTTCCGAACGTGACCCTACGGAATGCCACCGGACAATCCTAGTCTCGAAGGTGCTGAGCGAACGAGGAACTGAAATTAGGCACATCCTCTCCAATGGCACAGCGGAACCCCATGAGGAGACGATGCTGCGGGTCTTAGATATCCTCGGCATGCCTCGAAAGGACATGCTGAATTCACAGGATGAGCTCGTTGCGAAAGCGTATCTTGGCCGAGAAAAGCAAATCGCCTATTCGCGGTCGGGTCGACCCTGCCAACGTCATCAACACTCCCTCTCGGCAGATTTGCGATGTAAATCGCCTGCCGGGTAATGGACGGTTGGCGCGGTTATAACGGTCTGGTGGACCTCGGTTACGGGCACTTTCGCGTTGACCATTCCAAGGACGAATTCGCCCGAGGTCGCGTCCACATCAATGGGAACGAGGGCTTCTGGGGCATGGCCAAGGTGCGGCTCGCGAAGTTCAAGGGCTTGCCGAAACACACGTTCCACCTGCACCTGAAAGAGACCGAATGGCGCTACAATCATCGCGCTTCCGACAAGCCAAAACTGTTGCCACAATGCCTCCGAGAAAAACCGCTCAGCTAGGCATGACCCAAAATCAATGCTATAGATTTTTCTACAAAAAAATGTGTAGCAAATTCCAATCCACCTCAGCCCGCCTCAGGCGCAAAGCCGAAACTCGACACGCCTCTTGTCCGTTCGGAAAAGCTGAAAGGACGATTGATGGGCGGGTAGGCGCGCGAGGGACAGTTGGGGCGTTCGCACAGATAGCAGTTGACGCCGATGGGAACTGGCTCCACTGCTGTCAGGTCGATATCCTGCGCATAGACCAGCCGGGGTGCATAGGCGATGTCGCAACCGAGCCCGATGGCAAAGCGCGCGGCCGGGCTGGCATAGGTGCCGACCTGTCGTGCCACGGTGCGGGCGACCGAGAAATAGGTCGTCCCGTCCGGCATTCCGATCACCTGCGTATGGACACGGGTCGGGGCCTCGAAGCAGCTGTGCACATTCCATAACGGGCAGGAGCCGCCGAATTTCGAAAAGTGAAAGCGCCCGGCACTGAACCGTTTCGACACGTTGCCCGCCCGGTCCATCCGCACGAAGAAAAAGGGCACGCCGCGCGCCTCGGGCCGTTGCAGCGTGGTCAGCCGGTGGGCCACCTGCTCGAAACTGGTGCCAAAGCGCTGGCACAGAAGTTCCACATCATAGCGCGCGCCTTCTGCGGCCTGAAGAAACCGGTGATAGGGCATCAGCAGCGCCGCTGCGAAATAGTTGGCGAAACTGGCCCGCGCGAGGGGCAGGGCGGCCTCCGAGAAGCCCGCCGCATCGGCCTCTTCGTTGATCAGCGCGTCATATTCCAGCCGCACCAGTTGCACGGCGAGTTGAAACCGGCGGCCCGGCTGATCGAGCATTTCGGAGAGGTTCAGGTGCTTGCGGTGGGGATCGCGCCACATCAACTGGCCGGGCATGACCTCTTGCGGCAGGATCCGCACCCGGTAGCCGTGCCGCTCGCGCAGACGGTCGTTCAGCACGATCTGCGGCTCGTTGCGCCAGATCATCAGGTCATCGGCAAGCGCCTCGGCAGCCAAGTCGATACGGTCGATGTGGTTCTTACGGGCATGGAAATGCGCGCGCACCTCGTCCACCGGGCGGACGGATTGCTCCAGCAGCTCGACCTTGTCACGATCGGAAAACGGGTTTTCTTCGGAAATTGCGGCCATCGCCATGGCGCGGTATTTCTCGTGCAGGCGCAGCACGGCACGGGCGAGGGCTGGCGACAGGTTGACCACTTCTTCAACTTCTGTCCGGGGAATGGTCTCGCCGAAGACCGGGTCTTTGAGGGCGGATTCAAGCGCGCCTTGCAGTTGCAGGTCGTTGCCGCCGGCGATCTCGGTCATGGAAAAATCGTAAACCTGCGAGAGCTTTACGAGAAGGTTGGCACTGACCGGACGCTGGTTGGCCTCAATCAGCGTGATGTAAGAGGGCGAGACATCGAGATCCTGCGCCATCTGCGCCTGGGTCAGCCCCAAAGAGCGCCGGAGCCTTTTGAGCCGGGCCCCTATGATCAGTTTCTCGCCACGCTTTGACATGACAATCCTTACATATTTCCGCAATGCGGCGTTACAAGTATTACATGCTAACCCGTTATTTTAAAGAACCTATTTCGCATGTTTAATTACATTACTAACGTGACATTCATTAGCGAATCCAGAGGAAAGGCCAAATCCATGAATGTTTCCGTCAAGCCCCCGACCGAACATGCCACCCCGCATGTGAGTGTGCTGCGTGACGTTCAGGGCGCGGATCGCGTGCTGACGCCCGATGCGCTGGCTTTCGTTGCCGGGTTGCAAGCAAAGTTCGGAGAGCAGCTACGCGTCCTGTTACAGAACCGGCAATATGCGCAAATGCACTACAACACCGGGCTGCTGCCACATTTCCTTGAAGAAACCGAGGATGTTCGCGAGGGGGATTGGCGCGCCGCGCCGGTGCCCGGGGTTCTGGCCGACCGCCGGGTCGAAATCACCGGCCCCGTTGACCGCAAGATGATGATCAACGCGCTGAACTCCGGTGCAAAGGTCTTCATGGCGGATTTCGAGGACGCCACGGCACCGAGCTTTGCCAACATCGTTGCCGGCCATGCCAACATGCTGGATTACCGGGACGGCACCCTTGCCTTCGACAACCCGAAAAACGGCAAGAGCTACCGCGTGGGGGACAACCCGGCACTGCTGATCGTGCGTCCGCGCGGGCTGCATCTGCCTGAGGAAAACGTCTTTGTGGATGGTCGGCCGATCTCGGCGGCGCTCTTCGACATCGGCATCAACCTGTTTCATTGCGGCAAGGCGCTGCTGGAGCAGGGAATCGGCCCGTTCTACTACCTGCCAAAGATGCAGGGGCATCGCGCCGCCCGCCTGTGGAATAGCATCCTGACCCACGCCGAAGAGGTGCTGGGCCTGCCCGCCGGTGCGGTTAAGGTGACGGTGTTGATCGAAACCCTGCCCGCAGCCTTCGTCATGGACGAAATCATTTATGAACTACGCGACCGGATCGTCGGGCTTAACTGTGGTCGCTGGGATTATATCTTTAGCTATATCAAGTGCTTGCAGGCCCATGGGGAATATGTTTTGCCCGACCGCGCCGAAGTGACGATGGACCGCGACTTCCTCGACGCCTATTCCGAACTTCTGGTGCAGACCTGCCATAAGCGCGGCATTCACGCCATGGGCGGCATGGCGGCGCAAATCCCGGTCAAGGGCGACGATGCCGCCAACGACGCCGCCTTTGACAAGGTGCGCGCCGACAAGCTGCGCGAGGTAAAGGCCGGCCATGACGGCACCTGGGTGGCCCACCCCGATCTGGTCCCCGTGGCGATGGAAGTCTTCGACAGCCACATGCCCGCGCCAAACCAGATCGACACCCCGCGCGAAAGCCGCAAGATCACCGAAGAGATGCTGCTCAAGCCCCACAAGGGCACGATCACCGAGGCCGGCGTGCGTGGCAACCTTTCGGTCGCCATTGCCTATCTGGCCAACTGGATTTCGGGCCGGGGCGCGGTGCCGCTCAATAACCTGATGGAAGACGCCGCCACGGCGGAAATCGCCCGTATGCAGCTTTGGCAGTGGATCCGGCACAAGGCCGAAGTCACCACCGGGGACGGCACGGTGCGGGTTCTGGATGCCGATTGGATGGCCGGGATGATTCAGGCCGAAATCGAGGCGCTTCTGGAGCAGCTTGGCGCGGGGGGCTTCCACCGCGGGCACTACGCTTCGGCGATCCGCATCGTGCAGGAGGCCGTGCTGGCCGACACGCCGCCCGAATTCCTGACCATTCCTGCCTATGCCGTGCTGAACGCGCTCGACTGATGGAACCGATCACCACCCTCTCGTCCTTCGGCGGGCCAGTCCACACGACGGCAAACAGTCCGACAAAGGCTAAAGAACCCGCGCCCAGCGCAACAGAACAAACAACTCCTGAAAGGAACACACATGACAAATCGTAAGACATTTTCGGAAATCCGCGCCGAGGTGCTGGCGCGCTACCCCTCCGGGCAGACCTCCAACGGCATCTCGGTTGATGACATCGCCCAGTTGAAGCTCCAGAACACATGGAACACCCATCTGGACATCGCCCGCGACATGGCCACTGTCATGCGCGCCGACATGGCCGCCTATGATGCGGACGCGACAAAATTCACCCAGTCGCTGGGCTGCTGGTCGGGCTTTCACGCGCAGCAGATGATCAAATCGGTCAAGCGTATGCGCGGCACGGCCAAAGGCACCTATGTCTATCTGTCGGGCTGGATGGTCGCCGGTCTGCGCAACCACTGGGGCCACCTGCCGGATCAGTCGATGCATGAAAAGACCGCCGTCGCCGATCTGATCGAAGAAATCTATGTCTCGCTGCGCCAGGCCGATGAGGTCGATCTGAACGATCTGTTCAAGGAACTGAAAGCCGCCGGTAGCGAAGAGGAACGCGCTGAGGTGATCGCCAGGATCGACAATTATGAAACCCACGTGGTGCCGATTATTGCCGACATCGACGCGGGCTTCGGCAACGAGCACGCCACCTACCTGCTGGCCAAGGAACTGATCAAGGCCGGTGCCTGCTGTCTGCAAATCGAAAACCAGGTGTCGGACGCCAAGCAGTGCGGCCACCAGGACGGCAAAGTCACCGTGCCGCGCGAAGATTTCATCGAAAAGCTGCGCGCCTGCCGTCTGGCCTTTGAAGAACTGGGTGTTGAGGACGGGGTGATCGTTGCACGCACCGACAGCCTCGGTGCCGGTCTGACCCAGAAAGTGCCGGTCAGCCAGGAGCCGGGCGATTTGGCCGCTGAATACATCAAGTGGCTCAAGACCGAGCCGATCACCGACGCAAACCCGATCCGCGACGGCGAACTGGCGCTGTACCGGGGCGGCGAATTCGTCAAGCCGGTGCGCCTGCCCAACGGCCTGTTTCCGTTCAAGGAAAACACCGGTCGCGCCCGCGTGATCGAGGATTGCGTCGCCAACCTGACGCAAGGCGGTGCCGACCTGCTCTGGATTGAGACAGACACGCCCAACGTGGACGAAATCGCCTCGATGGTGGCCGAGATCCGCGAAAAGGCGCCGGGCGCCAAGCTCACCTATAACAACTCGCCCAGCTTCAACTGGACCCTGAACCTGCGCAAACAGGTCCGCGCCCAGTGGCTGGAAGAGGGCAAAATCGCCGAAGGGGATTACCCGGACGGCAATGAGTTGATGAAACAGGATTTCGACGACACCGATCTGGGCCGTGAAGCGGATGCCCGGTTGCAGAACTTCCAGCACGACATTTCGACCCGTGCTGGCGTGTTCCACAACCTGATCACCCTGCCGACCTTCCACCTGACCGCCAAGTCGGTGGACGAGCTGAGCCGCGGCTACTTCGGCGAGGACAAGATGCTGGCCTATGTGAAGACTGTGCAGCGCGAAGAGATCCGTCGCGGCATTTCGGCGGTGAAGCACCAGCACGAGGTCGGCTCGGATCTGGGCGACACGTTCAAGGAAATGGTCGGCGGCGACCGTGCGCTCAAGGCGGACGGTACGGCCAACACCATGAACCAGTTCGCCGCCGAATAACGGTGCGTGTCAGATGAGTTTGGTGCCGCCCCGGTGATGCCGGGGCGGCACATTTGCGTTCAGTCGTTGGAATAGGGCGTAAAACGGGATTGGTTCAGGTCCGGGTGCAGGGGGCGTCCGGCCATTGGGAAGGCGCGTTGCGGGCAGGTGGGGCGATCGCAGATCTTGCAGCCGGCACCGATTGGCGTCGCCGTTTCGGGGTCGCGCAGGTCGGTTCCGCGCGCATAGACCAGCCGTTCAGCATGGGCGAGGTCACAGCCCAGCGCGACCGCAAAGCGTTTGACCGGCGCGCCGTAGCCCCCCGCCCCGTGACTGACCGTGCGCGCCACCCAAAGATAACTGCGCCCGTCGGGCATCTGCGCCACTTGGGTCAGCACCTCACCGGGACGGGCAAAGGCCTCGTAGACATTCCACAGCGGGCAAGATCCACCGATCCGCGAGAAATGGAAATCCGTAGCCGACTGGCGTTTTGAGATATTGCCCGCCCGGTCCACCCGGATGAAAAAGAACGGCACCCCCCGCGCTTGCGGGCGTTGCAGGGTCGAGAGCCGGTGGCAGGTGGTCTCGAACCCGACGCCAAAGCGGCGCGCCAGAAGCTCGATATCGTATCGCTCGGCCTCGGCCGCCGCGAGGAACGCACCATAGGGCAGGATCAGCGCCCCGGCGAAATAATTGGCCAGACCGATGCGCAGCAGGTCGCGCGCCTCGTCGCCCTCCAGCCGGGCGGCGCGGGTCAGGCGGTCAATCTCGCCGCCCTGTTCCAGCAGCGCGATCTGGGTCGCCATCTGGAACGCCCGCTGCCCCGGGTCGAGCCGCGCCGACAGATGCAGAATGGCGGAGTCGGCGTCGAAATGGCGCAGCGTGGGGGCGATATCGTCCAGCGCCACGCGGATGCCGTAGTGCCCGGCTAGCCGGTCGGTCAGCCCCTCGGCCATACGGCCCGGGCGCAGAGCGTTGCCGATGCTTTCTGCCGCCTCGTCCAGCGTCGGAATGTAGTTGCGCTGTTCGTAGAACCAATCGCGCACGGCCTCAAAGGGCGCGGGGCCGCCGGTCCCGACCTCGCCGCTCATGCGACCGTTCACCAGGTTCATCTGCTCGGCGGTTTCTCGCAAACGCGCCTGCATCGACAGAATCGCGCGGGCGATGCCGGGCATGTTGGAGGCGATTTCGCGAATCTCTGCCAGTGACGCCCCCGCACCCTGATCGGCCAGCGCCGCGCGCAGATCGGGGACCAGCCGCGCCTCTTCGGCCTCGGAAAACAGTTGCACATCCAGCCCGAACACCGCGTTCAGCTTCAGCAGAACCGGCACGGTAAGCGGGCGCTGATTGCGTTCCAACTGGTTGAAATAGCTGGGGCTCAACTCCAGCGCGCGGGCCAGCGCCGCCTGAGTCATCCCGCGTTCCTCGCGCAATCGGCGCAGGCGCACCCCCATATAGGATTTTTTCATCTTACCAACCTTCGCAAAATTCGCAGTCTTTCCACCTTTGCTTCGCAAAAATACGCGTTTTCAGTAGTTTATTACGCATTTCATCTTGTGGAAAGGTGGCTTTGCCAAGTTTGCAAATGTCAACAGACGGACTGTCACAATGTCTCATGAAACAGACGAACCAACCACACTGGTCGAAATGGTCTTCCCGGAACAGGCCAACCACTATGGCACATTGTTCGGTGGGAATGCTCTGTCGCTCATGGCCAAAGCCGCTTTTGTCGCAGCGACGCAAAAGGCGCACGGGGCCGTCGTCATGGCGCGTTCGGAACAGGTGGATTTCACCACCCCGATTCGTGTCGGAGAGCTTCTGACACTCCGGGCCGAGATCGCGCGCATCGGGCGAAGCTCGATGAGCGTCACGGTTATTGGAACGGCCGAGGACCTGAACACCGGACAGAGCAGACCGGCGCTCAATGGCCGCTTTGAGATGGTGGCGGTGGATGCGTCCGGACGCCCCCGTGCCATCGAACAACATACTTCATGAAAGGAACAGCCAGTATGAAATCCCACGAGGTGCGGACCTATAAATCCGCAGAACATCTTGCCCGCGAAGACCAACTCGCCTGGAAGATTGCCGAGATGGCTGCCGACCCGGTTGCCGTCGATGCGGATGTGACTGAGATGATCATCAACCGGGTGATCGACAATGCTGCTGTTGCTGCGGCCTCGGTGGCACGCCGCCCGGTGGCCTCGGCGCGGGCGCAGGCGCTGGGGCATCCCTATAGCCACGGCTCGACCGTGTTCGGGATGCCCTCGGACCGTCGGGTCAGCCCGGAATGGGCCGCTTGGGCCAATGGTACCGCGGTGCGCGAACTCGACTTCCACGACACGTTTCTGGCCGCCGACTATTCCCACCCCGCCGATAACATCCCGCCGATCCTTGCGGTTGCGCAGCATTGCGGATTGTCGGGGGCCGACCTGCTCCGCGGGCTGGCCACGGGCTATGAGGTGCAGGTCAATCTGGTGAAAGGCATCTGCCTGCATGAACACAAGATCGACCATATCGCCCATCTCGGCCCGTCCGCCGCCGCCGGAATCGGCACCGCGCTGAAGCTGCCGACCGAGGTCATCTATCAGGCGGTGCAACAGGCGCTGCATGTCACCACCACCACGCGGCAATCGCGCAAGGGCGAGATTTCGTCGTGGAAAGCCTATGCCCCGGCCTTTGCCGGCAAGATGGCGATCGAGGCGGTGGATCGGGTGATGCGCGGCGAAGGCGCCCCCAGCCCGGCATGGGAAGGCGAAGACGGTTTTATCGCTTACCTTCTGTCCGGCCCCGAGGCGGTCTATCATGTGCCGCTGCCCGAGAAGGGCGAGGCCAAGCGCGCGATCCTTGACACCTATACCAAGGAGCATTCGGCGGAATACCAGTCGCAGGCGCTGATCGACCTGGCGCGCCGCATGGGGCCGAAAATCGGTGATCTGTTGCGGGTGAAATCCATCGTGATCGAGACCTCGCACCACACCCATTACGTGATCGGCACCGGGGCCAACGACCCGCAGAAGATGGACCCGAATGCCAGCCGCGAGACGCTGGACCATTCGATCATGTATATCTTTGCCGTAGCACTGGAAGATGGCGGCTGGCACCACGAGAAAAGCTATGCCCCCGAGCGGGCAAAGCGGCCCTCGACCGTGGCGCTGTGGCACAAGATTTCCACCACC
>PDWI01001272.1_pt1 | contig 40003 bp, 32 predicted proteins | sample 1430891 | NCBI WGS metagenome assembly PDWI01 (sample SAMN01162508, study PRJNA174530) | Oral metagenome, whole genome shotgun sequencing project. | biome: Marine environment; feature: Marine mammal; material: Swab sample of the gingival sulcus; isolation source: swab sample of gingival sulcus... | reverse complement strand
GTATTATAGAAGGGCATTAAAAATTCAATGCCCTTCTATATTTTTTAACAGTACAAATATCACAATCATATTCGGTGAAAATTAAAAACAAAGGTTAAATACGAATCTAAAAAATAACTTTTAAAGACTGTAAAATATTTTTCAGTCTCTCTAATAATCAAAGATACTACCTCCTATAAATTCTCTTAAAACTGAATTATTAGGAACGGGAGAGTCATCTTCAATTGGTTCTATTTTATCTAAAAAATTACTTATTCTTGCTGCCCTTTCGTAAGCATCGGTTTTTAGCGGATCATCTTTGAAAGTTTTCTCCCACTCAATAAATTGTTCAAATAATCTCGGTTTGTACAATGATAATTCGTAAGGCATTGCACTATTGATAATAAATTCGGCTTTGTTTGCGTAAGGTATAATATTTCGTAATTCGCTTGCTCTTACATAATGCCAATGCTTCAAAGTTTGTAAAGGATTATATGAACGATGAACCGAATCTCGCAGCATTCTTCTCATCAAGCGTATGTCTGTCCATTGAATAAATTTATTATTTTCATCTTTCATTTGTAAAATCGGCTCGATGTAAATTTTAAATTTAATTTCACTATCAATATTTTTAGCAAATTCAGGATAAAGTCCATGCAGACTATCAATCAGAATTATTTCATTGCCTTTCAGTTTCATTGGAGTTCTATCAAGATAACGCTTCCCTTCTTTAAAATCGTAATACGGAATTTTTATTTCTTTGCTCTCAATAAGTTGTTGTAAATGTTTGTTTATAAGCTCTAAATCTAATGCTTGAGGGGTTTCAAAATCATAATCACCAAATTCATCTTTCGGATGTTCTTCAAGATCGAAAAAGTAATGGTCCACATTGAGTGTAGAAAAATGCAATCCTTCTTTTTTAAGTCTGTCTTCTAATTTTATTGTTGTTGTAGTTTTTCCTGAAGATGAAGGACCGCTTACAAAAACCATTTTTATTTTGCTTCCCTTTTCCAAAATCATTTTTGCAGCAGTATCTAAATCATCCTCATATGCTGCTTCGGATTCATGAACAATGTGCGGGAACTCATTATTTTTAACTCGGGCATTATACTTTTCTATTGTACTGAGATTATGATCATTTGCCCAATTTAGCACACGCCACATTTTAGCCCAAGGAACATTTTGATTAGGTTTAGACGCAGATTTTGCATCGGCTTTTCTTTTTTTTGTTCTCTCTTCTCGATAAAGAATAAATTCTTTTGCTACTTTAGCGTGTCCGTTTTCAATCAAGACTTTCTCAACCAGGTCTTGTATTTCTTCTATGTTGGGAATATAATTATCTTCAAAGGATTCATTCATTAATTCAATTACTTTATCTGCGAGAAACTCAGCTTTATCTTTATCTCTGCCTCCTACAGAAACCGCAGCTCTGTAAATAGCATTCATAATTCTATTTTTCTTGAAAGGAACTTTAGTTCCGCTTCTTTTAATTATAAATTTAAATTTCGACATATTTTATTTATCCTTTAATTTTTAATCATATCTAAAAAAGTTAGAAATTAAATATTAAAATTCTAAATTTTTTATTATTTATTCTTCATGTTTGGTTTTAAATCCTTTTTTCATCCAGCTTTTTGCCAAGAATAATCCTATGGGGCTAACCATTGCTATAATTCCATAAATAAACCACATAGTTTCTGTATTAAGTTCAGAAATTGGTGTATTAGCCGGACAGTAATTCATTAAGAACCAACCTGAGTATAAACTTGTAATTACTTTTGTTAAGAACCAAGGAAACTGACCTATTCCCATATAGATTCCGGTCATATTTTTTGGAGCAATTTCGGCTACCCACTGTAAAAATCTTGGTTGCCACATTGCCTCACCAATTGTCATTATAAATAAGTAAGCCATTAGCGTTGGAAAACTTGGGCCTAATGCCAAGAAGAAAGTGGGAAGAGCCATAATAAATGTACCGATTATCATCATATTGTATGTATCTTTTTTGGAAGTTAAAGCTGTTACCATTGGTGTTAATATAAATATTAAAATAGGATTTAGATTAACAAAAAATTCAAAATTTTCTCCTACAAATCCGTCAAAAGCTCGGCTTGTGTATTGTGGAATTGTAAGCCAATTGTGTGCAAACAAAGTTTGAACAAAAATTAAGATAAAAATGAAATAATAAAATCTTAAATCTGTAATAATATAAATTAAAATACTTAAAGCGATAAGAAGTATTGGGATAATCCAATTTGTTTCATAAACACTTATCAATATACTGCTCCCACTCATTAAATTGCTAAAGAACTCAGGAATAATATACTCTTTTAATAATGTTAATATTAATAAAACACCAAAACCAATAAGTAATTTATTGGCAATATTGGCTTTTTCTTTATATTGCTTAACAAAAACATTTTGAAATGCTTTAAAGCCCGTCTGTTCTTTATCTTCTTCATCTTTTTGCTTTGTATTATCCTGCAATTCATTTACAGCTGAATTATATGCTTTCTTTGTTATAAAGAAATAAACAACTCCAATACCAACTACTGTTAAAGCAGCATAAACCCAAAATACTCCGTCAATGCCAAAAGACTTTCTAACTGGCGGTGAAATTATGCCCGGCAAGAATCCACCAAGATTCATTAAAGCATAAAGCATTGCATAACCCATAGCAGCGGTTTTCTCATCGGTTAACACTTTTACCCCGGCATAACAAGCAGGTTGGTAGATCCCATAGCCTAAAATAATACCCAAAATTCCTAACATTGCAATTAAATGAGAAGAGTTCCATAATCCGGGCACACCTAAAGCCGGTGAAAGCGACAGAAATACTCTACCGATAAGCATAAGAAATAATGCTATTAATAATGCTTTTCTTAAACCAATCCAATCAACGGTAGCTCCGAGGAATAACATCGAAATTGTTATTCCGGCAGTTAAAACCCCTACCATATTACCGGCTTGAATATCATTGAGTCCTACCGAATCATTAAAAAATATTGCAAGCAGACCTACAACACCAAAATAAGATAATCCCTCTAAAACATAAGAGATATTTATTCCCAACAAAGCTTGAGATGTCTTCGCTAAATCTATAAACGGTTGGGTCAGTTCCATTATAATATTTTCAAAGTAATTTTTTTCATTTTCACTATCAGTTTTATCAAATTTATTTGAACTGAAAAAAGTATGAGCAAAAGTGAGTGCAGGAACTATTAAGACAGATAATATTTTTAGTAAAATACTATCAGCATAGTAATTTATTACATAAAACAGAATAATTGGTGTAAGTAGTGCTGCTAATGTTAACAGAACCGAATTTAGATTTTTCTGGATAGCTAAGCGAGCTGTACCCAAAACAAAAAAGATGTACAATATTAAAGCAAGTCCTACAAAAACAATAATTAGATCATTCATTTGTTACCTTATTTTATTTAAATTATATTAACTTCTGTTTCTAAACTTATATTAAATTTATTTAAAATTACATTTTTTATTTTTGAAGAAAGTTGTAATAATTCCTCTCCCTTTCCTCCGCCGTAATTAACAAGAACAAGAGCTTGGTCTTTATGAACTCCGACATTGCCCTTTCTGTAACCTTTAAGTCCGGCTTTCTCAATAAGCCAGCCTGCAGGAATTTTATATTTATTTTTATTTATTTCAAAATAAACGATGTCGTTAAATTTTTTCTTCAAATTATCTAAATGATTTTTTGTAATAATCGGGTTCTTAAAAAAACTACCCGCATTACCTAACTTTTTTGGATCAGGTAATTTACTTTCTCTAATTTCTATAACAATATTACGGATTTTTTTTATATCAAGAGATTTATAATTCTTCTTATAAAGATAATCTTTTATAGCCCTATATGAAATATTAAGTTTAGGATTGCGTTGCAACTCAAGTATTACATTAGTAATAATAAAACTATTTTTCATCTTGTTTTTAAAAATACTATCACGATAATCAAACTTACATTGTTCTTTATCAAAAGTTTTTATTTTTTTTTCTCTTAGGTCAAAGCCTTGCAACTGAACAAAAATATCTTTTAATTCAACTCCGTATGCTCCGATGTTTTGAACGGGAGCAGCCCCTACCGTACCGGGAATGAGTGAAAGATTTTCAATTCCACCATAGCCGCAGTTTACGCAATATTCAACAAGTTCATCCCAAATTACTCCGCTGCCCACTTTTAGTTTTCCTCCTCTTTCATTTTCTTCAGTAACTTCAATTCCTTTTATCTCCGAGTGCAAAATTGTTCCGGCAAAATCTTTTGAGAATAAAATATTGCTTCCACTACCAAGTATTAGAACTTTATCTAAATTTAGTTCATCGACATTTGTGATTAAATCTTCTTCCGAAGTAAAAGAAACAAAAGTATCGGCTTTTGCATTAAGACCAAATGTATTAAGCTTTTTTAGTGAATATTTTTTTTCTATTTTCATCAGTACAAATTTCTCCAATCAACTTTTTTAATTTTTTCGCCATCAGAAAGATAAATAACTGCTCCCTCTTTATCAGTTCTGCTAATTTCTATTTTTTGTTCATTTAATAAATTCAATACTCTCTCCGAAGGGTGATTAAATCTGTTTGCTATTCCGGCACTTATAACTGCAAATTTGGGAGCAATATATTTAATAAATTTTTCCGAAGTTGAACCCTTGCTTCCGTGATGTCCGACTTTCAAATAATCTGATTTTAAGAATTCCCCATAATTTTTAATAAGTGCCTCTTCTCTTTCAAATTCAGCATCACCCGTAAACAGAAAAGATGTTTTTCCATAAACCAATTTAATTATTCCACTTTTATTATTGATGTCAAAATTTTTATAGCTCAATTTTGTCGTATCATTCAAGAAATACAAATTAGTGTTTCCAATACTCATTTTTTCGGTACAATAAAATTTATAAGGAACTGAATAAAAATTTAGGAAGTCCTTAAAAATACTGTCTTTAATTGAACTTGCTTTGGGAAGATAAACATTTTTAACAATATGATTTTTAATTAAATAAATAAAGCCTGCATAATGATCCGAATCAAGATGAGAAATAAAAGCATAATCGATTGTATCAATTTTGAGACTTTGTATAAACGGAAAAATAATTCTTTCTCCACAATCAAAAAACTCAGTTGAGTTGCCCGCATCAATCAATGCTGTTTGGGAATTTGGAAATTTAATCAAGAAAGAATCTCCTTGCCCTATATCTATAGCTGTAACACTTAGTTTTCCATCGGCTAAAAGTTTAACGTCATCAAGTGTGTAAAGGTTCATAAAAGCAAAGAATAACAGTATTGAAATTATACCTATAATTATTTTATTCTTCATTGACTTAATCGAGTAAAGAATTATTCCGATAAAAATATAAAAAATGATTCCATCGAGAATGGATAAATTAAAAATATTTAGATGTGAGAATTTTAAACTTGAAGAATGGCGAATAAAATAGTAGAGCAAATCAATAAGCATTGTGTTTGTAGCTGCAAAATATAAAGCAAGCGATACGAATAAAACTGAAATTAACAAAGACAAAATTCCGATAGCAACAATAATTCCAACTAAAGGTATTACCAAAACATTAGTGAAAATTGAGATTAGAGATAGTTTGTTAAAATAAAATATTGTAAAAGGCAAGGTTCCAATTTGTGCTGCAACTGAGACCGAAATAAATAAAAAAAGTTTTTTAATTAAATTTTTGACTTTTAATTTTTTAATCTTTTTAGAAAAAATAGGATAAATAATTAAAATTGATAATACTGCCGAGAATGATAATTGAAATCCGGGATTAAAAATTTCATAGGGATTTAGAAGCAAAATTATCAAAGCTGCAATTGAAATCTCGTTAAAACCGTTTATGCTTCTGTTACTTAACTTTGCCAATAAATAGATAACAGCCATTGTTGAAGCTCTGAAAACCGAGGCATGAGTTCCGGTAATAATTAAAAAAGAAAGGACACCAAATATTGTAAAAATATATCTTACTCGAATATCTAATCTACCAAAGAGCAAATAAAAAATGCCCATAACAAAACCAACATGAAGTCCTGAAACAGCAAGCACATGAATAACACCCGAGTTTACAAAATCAGTTTGTATGTTATAATTTATATCGCTTCTATCCGCAAGTAAAATTCCTTTTAACAAATGTCCGGCTTTATTCGGGTAAAGCTCAGATATTCTTTTGTTTATACTTTTTCTTACACTTAATACAATATTCTTAAAATCTAACTTTTCAGTTTCTTGAAAGGAAACAGTTTTCATGTTGTAACAATTTATTACACCGGCAACATTTTTACTATTAAGATATTTCCTATAATCAAATTCACTCGGATTCCTCATATTTTTTGGATTTGTTATAGTCCCAATAAAATTTATTTTTTCATTTATATTTAAATGTTCATAAATATTATAAATTAAATTTGTAGTATCCTTCCAAAAATTAACTTTAAAGATATTGGATGTTTTATCAGATAGTTTTAGTGAATCATACTCCAATAGTTCAATTTTTATTGAAAGTTTTTTTTCGCCGATTAAGTCAACATTCTTAACAATACCAACAACTTTGACGTTTCTGATTTTTTCTTTTTCAAAAGGATATTTACAATTATTATTACGGAGTGTAAAATAAATTGCTGAGAGTAAAAAAATTATCACAAAAATTAAAATATAAATAATTATATTATTTAATTTTTTAATATTAAGTAATATAAGAAGAGTTAATGCGATTAAAACAGTAATTGACAAAGTGAGTATTTCAATATTAAATAGATCTTGAAAGAGAAACCCGAAAATGATAATAAGTGCAAGTTGTATTACCGGAAAATCCTTCACTAATACAACTCCAGTATTGCATCCTTAATATGAGAAATATCTGTAATTCTATTTTTTAATTTTTCGGCGTATTTTCCTGCGGTGATAGTCAACGAAGGATTTGTAGTGTGCATTTTAATCGAGGTATCTTCAAGATTTCCGTGATCGGAGCAAAGCACAACAGTATGGTTGTCGGAGATATTTTCAAAAACGTACAAAAGAAATTTATCTAAAGTCTCTAACCTTTCTTCCATTGTTTCTTTGTTTCTTCCATGACCGAGATAATCGGTTAGAAAATATTCAAAAAGTGTAAAATTGTTCTCATCCACTAATTTTAATAATCTTTTTGCGGCAGTTTCCGGTTTAATTATAGGAAGTTTGTAACCAAGTTTTCCCACCCAGATTGAGTTATCAATTTCGGCACTTACTGCATTTCCATTGCGTAAATCAGTAGCAGTTTTTAGCGGAACTTGACTTAATGTACAACTTAAAGTTGTTACGGTCATTCGTTTATCACCGGACTTAATATAATCAAAAAATTGTTTGGGATAAGCATTAGCAAAAGTTACTTTCTTCTTTTTTTCTTTAAACAATTTAAAAATATTTTGTTCTCTTATAATGGGTATTAACATTGAATGAGGATAAGGACCAAAATGTTTACCTAATATCCTGCTTGAATTAACTCCGCAAAAAATTGAAGTTTGACCTGTTCCACTTAAAGGAAGTCCGGGAACTCCCATTATTGGATCTGTGGGGAAAAGAAATCTATTATCTTTATTTATTTTTTGATTTTCCAAAGTTGGTATCTTACCAAATAATTTGGTAAACGTTTTAAATCCATACTTAAAGAACGGATTGGCAGGTTCTTTCTTACCAATACCGACACCATCAAGAAAAATCAGTAGAATTGAATGCACTATAAAAACCTAATTTATAAAAATTAAAACTACAATAAATTTTATTTAGATTCTACTAAAAGAGTAACAGGTCCATCATTAATAATTGTAACTTCCATCATTTCGCCGAATAAACCTTCTTTAATTTTTTCTTCACCGATTAAAGACTTTAACTTTGCTGCAAATAATTCATACAATTTAATTGCTTTATCGGGCTTGGCGGCTTTGTTGTAACTTGGTCTGTTCCCTTTTCTTGAATCACCATAAAGTGTAAATTGAGAAATAAGTAAAATTTCTCCGGCAATATCTTTTAGTGCAATGTTCATTTTTTCATTTTCATCTTCAAAAATTCTAAGATTTACACATTTTTCAGCGAGATAGTTCACTTCATTTTCAGTATCATCTTCAGAAATACCAAGTAAAAGAACCATACCTTTTTTAATCTCAACGAAATAATTTTTTTCTTTTACTTCCACAGCTCCTTTAGAAACTCGTTGAATTAATGCTCTCAATTTAATACTCCAAAGATTACTCGTTCAATTCCTTGTAAATCATTTATTGTTTTTATATTTGCAAGACCTGCATCAATCATCATTTTTTTTATTTCGTTAGATTGCCCAAGACCAATTTCAAAAAATAATTTTCCTTTTTCTTTCAAAAGAGAATTTATATTAAGTAGAATATCCTTATAGAATTTATAACCGTCAGAAAAATCTGTTAAGGCTTCTTGAGGTTCGTATTCTTTTAACTCAGGTTCTAATTCGTTAAAATCATTTTGAGAAACATAAGGTGGATTTGAAACGATAATATCAAATTTATTTTTATTTGTTTTTATGAAATCGTAAAAGTCGATATTTATTAGGTTAACATTGCCATTTAAGTTATGTTTTGTTGCATTTAGTTCTGCAACATTTATAGATTCATTATTTTTATCGATTGATGATATTTTTGCATTAGGAAGATTTAATGATAAAGTGATGGGAATGTTTCCGCTTCCGGTTCCAATATCAAGAATGTACAACTCTTTATCTTTTGGAATTGAACCTAAAATTGTTTCTATCAAGATTTCGGTTTCACTGCGAGGAATAAGAACATTTTTGTTTACTAAAAATTCTAATCCGTAAAATTCAACTTTTCCAATTATATATTGAAGCGGTTCTCTCTTCCCTCTTCTTTTTATCGACTCTCTATATTTTGTTTTTTCTTCTTCATTTAAAGGTTGATCAAATTTAAGATATAAGTCTAATCTTTTGCAAGAAAGAATATCAGATAGCAATAACTCGGCATTCAATCTTGAAGATTTAACACCTTTTTTTTTGAGATAATCAGTTGATAATTCTATTGCATTAAGTACATTTAACATTAGTGTAAAATTGAAAGTTGAAAACTTAAAGTTAAAAAATAAGAGTAATAAAATCCAAGTTTTGCAACAGCATTTTAGATTTCAAGGGATTTAATTTAGATTTTCCAATTTTTAGATTAAAAAAAATAATCCGTGGTAACAGATTTTACCCGTGGGAAAACGGGTAATCTGCTTCTTATTTATTGTTAGTACTCTAATATTTTAACACTCCCGGCAGAACTCCTCAATCGTAATTTAGGTCCTCCTCCATTAATTTCACCTTTTAATCGGCTTGATTTCACTTTACCTTTAGAGGTAATTGGGAACTCACACTCTACATGTCCGCTGCTTGTACTCGCATCTAAATCGAGATGAATATCTTTTTTTAATTTTACTTTTATTCCACCTCCTGAAGTAGTTAAAGAGCAATTCTCTTTAGGCTGCTCTAATATTTCTGCATAAATTGAACCGCCGGAAGTTGAAGCGTTTAAATTTCCGTAAATTTTCTTAACAGTAATACCACCGCCTGAGGTACTTGCATCAACATCACCTTTGCAGTCATTAATTTTTATTCCTCCACCCGAAGTGCTAATTTTGATATCACCTATACACTTCGATGCATTAATTCCACCACCTGAAGTTTTTCCGTCTATTTTGCCTTTAATATTTTGAAAATGTAATCCACCTCCTGAAGTTTTTGTCTCAACTAATCCTTTAATATTTTTTACGGAAATGCCACCGCCGCTTGTTTTAACATCAATATCATATTTTTGAGGAAGAGTTACTTCAAAAACTACGCGAAAATTTTTCCCTCTAAACATTCTGCTTAACCAATTGTCATAATTAGTTTTTTTACAAATTATTTCCAGATTAGCACCTTGATGATTAAATTCAATACTGTAATTTTTCTTGAACTTTTCATAATCATCTTTATCAGCATCTCCTTTTAAGTAAATATTAACATCCGCTTTGGATTTGGAATGTGAATTAATTTTTATTCCCCCGATTTCTGTTTTAAGATAAAGATTCCCTCCATCTTCTACATCAAAACTTCTCTTTTCAATTGATACTTGTGCAAAAATACTAATCGAAAGCATTAACATAATAATTACTGTTAAGAATAATTTTAACTTAATTTTTGTATTCATTTTTTCTCCTTAAAATATGTTTTCATTTTAGACGGATAAAAAACAGAAAGGTTGTGTAATAATTAAGATATTTTTTATCTTTTGACAATCAAACTAACAAAATTTAATGCCAAACACATTAGCACACATAGGAGTTAACAGCCTCATTACAAAAAGAGTAATTCCCAAAACTAATATTTTTTGGATCTACTTAGGATGTGTTATCTCAGATTTTCCGTGGATCTTTAAAAAAATCATTTATTTAATTTTTCCAACAGTAAACGGATATAATTTACATGCCTATTCAATAGTTCAAGCATCTTTGTTTTTTAGTCTGCTTCTTAGTTTATCAGTTTCTTTTTTAAGTAAATCATTTAAGACAACTTTTTTTACATTGTTTTTGGGTTCTTTATTGCATTTATTATTAGACCCATTACAAATTAAATGGGCAAACGGCGTACATTTTTTTGCTCCTTTCCATTGGGAGTTAACATATTTCGGATTTTTCTTACCTGAACATTTTATAACATATCTTTTAACCCTTTTAGGTTTTATCGTTTTTATTTACAATTGGAAAGAGATTTCAAAATCTAAAGAAATCTTCAGTTTAAAAGCGAAGAACATTTTTTTGAGTTTATTTACATTTTCACTTTATGCTACTTTACCGTTTTTCTTATATACAAGCGCAATCAAAGCAGATAATCACTTTTTAGGAACACTTACAAGTAAAACAAGAAAAGATAAGTATATAGAAATGGATAGAAAAAATGTCGTTTTTGATAAAAATACAAATTCTTTTTGGATAGAATCATTCAACAAAGAATTGATTGAATTATCAGGTATTAAAAATATAAAAAGTAATAGAATTTCAATAAAAGGTAAATTTAAGACAAATAATTTAATTTATGTAACTGATTATACCGAAAATTGGGCTTTCTTTAGAGATGGGTCTTCCTATCTTGGACTTTCTTTAATTTTATTTTGTTTTATTGTAATAATCAAAAATACATTTAGTTGATATAATCATCATCATAACTTTCATAATTTTCCAAATCATAATCTTCAAAAAAACTATGAGCTATATAATATTTAAGTAATTCTTTAATTTTTTTTCCTTCATAATTTTCTTCAATTATTTGGACACATTTATTAATTATTTTTTGTGCATTTCCGTTAACAACACTTGCAGCCGGTGCTTCATCAATTTTCATTGATTTAGAAACTTCTGTAACTATTTTGTAAGCTGAAAAAGAATGTTCTAAATAAGGGTGCATAAAAATCTCTCAAAAACTTCATTTTTTATCTAACTATCGAAATAAGCAAATAAATTTTAAATTTTTATTTATATTATGCGTTATATCACACTGTATGTCTCATTTTTTTTGTTTATTTAAAGTGTCTATTAAAAAAAATAGACACTAGTTAACTTCCTTTTGATTTGTTGGTCTAAGGCTCTAATTCCCAATTAGAGCCTTTTTTTTATTCTTTCATTTAATTTTCAGATACCTTTTTAATAATTAATTTTATCTTAAATAGTTTCCAAGTTTCTATAGATTCCTATCACAAGACCTACTATCTTAAAATTTTCGTAGTTTTTTTCAATAGTAATCGGTTCATATTCATTATTCTCAGAATGAAGTTCAATAAAATTATTTTTCAAGAAAAATCTTTTTACGACAGCTGCATCATCAAGAATGGCTACTACAAATTTCCCGTTGGCGGGTTCTAAATTAGGATTAACAATTACCACATCGCCGCTAAAAATGTAAGCGTCTTTTAAGCTGTCCCCTTTTACTCTCAGTAAAAACGAATCTTTAGGCATTCTAACTATTGTAGGAAGTTGCTCAGAATCAATTGAATCGGGATAAATTGTTAAAGGATTTCCGGCTGCAACTTCTCCTAAGATAGGTTTGGGAATAAAGAATTTATCTTCAATCAGCAATTCTAAACTTCGAGATTTATTTGGATTTCTTTTTATATATCCTTTCTTTTCAATTGCTTGTAAGTGTTGCTGAACTGTTGATCTGTTTTTATATCCAAAATGCTTTGCTATTTCAGCGAGAGTCGGCATTATCCCTTTTGGTTTAGAAGCGACCAAAAATTCTAAAATTTTATGTTGGATTTCTGTTAATTCTTTTTGCATTTTATTATCACTATCACCATACTTCTGTATGGTATAAAATACAAATTGATTTTTCTTTTACCAAATTTTATTTGGTGAGGGATTAAATGTTTTGATATTTATTATTGTTTATTAATTTCTATGAAATATTATAATTATGATAAAAAACAATAAATTATAAAAGTTAAGAGTTTTTTTCACAAACTCAAGAAAGTCTGTGTTATAACGAAAGAGATTTAAATTTTCCTTAAACTGTAATACTTTCTATAGCATTATTAAATTGTTCTCTTATAAACGGTTTAACAAAATAGTTTGCAAAACCTAAATTTATAAATTGCTCTTTATCATCTTTAAATGGATAAGCTGTAATTGCAAAGATTGGTGTTGACTTATAATTGTTAAGTTGCTTAATAATTTTTAAAGCATCAATCCCATTGTAAATATCATCAAGATTTATATCAACAAAAATATAATCAAATTGATGCTTATTTAGTAAAGGAAATGCTTTTCGTAAATTAGTACAAATTTCTATATGCCCAAAATCTTTCATCTGATTTTTAAATAACAATCCGGAATCAATTGAATCATCAATTAATAAACAAGAACTTTGAGAAAAATCTTGAATTGAATTTACGGCAATATCATTTCTAATAATTTTTACTTCTTGATTTGATTCTTCTTGTTGAAACGTTCTAATATTTTTTTTAGTAATATTCTTAAATTCAGAAGCAACAAAAAAAACAATCTCTTTTTCAGATGATATTTTAACTTCAGCAGATAGAATTTTGTTCAATTTTCTAGATAGAGTTATTGCAATTGGAGAAATTTCACCATCCATTTCACAAATAGAATAGTCTTCATCATAAATCTTTATGATTTTATCCGCTACACTTTGGGATACAAAATTTTCATTATCTTTAATAAGCATTCTAAAATTTTCATCTTTAATCTCAAACTGAATGTAAATATTATTTGTTTTTGTAAGCTGTACAACGAATCTTATCAGGTAACTTATTGAAGCTAAAAATCTTGATTTATCATGTTTTACCATTACACTTTTGTACGGATTTTTAATTAAAATATTTACATTCTTTTCTTCAGAAAATTTATTTAAGCTTTCTTCTATATCTGTGATATAGATACTGAAATCAAAATCTTCTACAAGTGTATTATCTTTATCTAATTCGGCATATTGAACTGCCATATTCATTGTTTGCAATAATTTTTTTTGATTTGTTTTAATAATTTCGGCAGATTCAATTTGCTCTTCTGAAGGGTTATCGATGCTATCAATAATTTCTTGGATAAAACCAAGGATTACATTGGTTGGTGTAAGTATCTCATGAAACAAGGTAGAAAGAAAATCAGATTTTTTATGTCTTGGTTTAGTTTCCTCTTTGCTTTTTTCATCTTCCAAATTTTCTTCTTCTGCACCGGCATCAACACTATATTCATCTAATTGAATAATTTCTTCTTCGTAGTTATTCGGACTGATAGTTTCTAAGATAATTTCTTTATTTTCTATTTTCCTATATTCTCTTTTAATTCTAACTTCTAAAGTTGTACCGTCAGCTTTTTTTTGTTTAGTAATTATTTCATTGTTATCTCTTTGGTCTAATAGAGATTGCAAATCTTCTAACTCAAAAAGTTGAGTTACATCCATAGTTTTCAACTGTTCCAAACTGTAACCATAAAGTCGTGCCGCAGTTTCATTTGCTGCAAAAATATTTAATGAATTTTTATCATAAGATATTTGAGCTTTGTCTGTATCTAAATTTAGAATATTTGAGTTCATATTTTCTTGTGTAACAGCAAAATTATCATCTATACTTTTCTGGTTAATATTTTCATACAAAATATTCTTGTTAAAAATCAGAATGCTTTCATGGCTCCCTCCTTTTTTGCTAGTAATTGGCAATAGAATTAAAGCTTTATCACTTACTCCCAAATTAGACTTTTCAAGATATTCTCTTTGTTCTAAGATAAATGGAGAATGAATTTGAAATATTTCGTTTAATATTTCTTCATTTTTCGCTCTCAAGTTTTTGTTCTCTTCAAAAAGTTTATTCAAACTATTATTTGCAGTTATTGTATAATTCTTATTTTTTATTCCAAATTGATTTTGAAAAGAATTAACAAAAGTTTGCAATTTATCCTCTTGAATTAAGTCATAATTATCAAAAACATTTATTGCATTAAAAAGTGATTTAGCTTTACTAATTATGTGATAATCCGGAAGAGTAGGATAAGCAATGTAATCGGACGTTTCATTACCGATTAAAGTAAGACAGTAAGAATATTTTTTCCCAGCTACTTTGAAAGGAAAAATAAAAATCGGGATTTTAATATTGTGGTTTTCTGTATTAAGTATAATTGATGTCTTAATTTTCTTATTTAAGGTTCTCACATCAATTAAAGAAAATTTTATTGCTATTCTTTCGTTGAGCCCAAACAATTCATAAAACTTTAAGTTGTTTTTTGCATTTGGAAATATTTTTTTCCATTCTTTATTATATGAAATTATTTGATCATTTTTATCGAGTATTACAGCGGGAAGCAAATTATTATTTTCTATAATATTTAATATTTTTTCTAAAGAAAACACAGGTCTCAAATTTTTATATCCTCTTTATTTTCTAAGAAAATTACTTTTTGTTCAAAATAATCTTCCGGTTCATCAGAAAGTTTAAATAATTCTTTCAATTTATTGCTTAGCTTTTCAGTAAGTTCATTTATTTTTTCTTTTTCTTCACACCCAGGAAGAATATGAATTTCATTGTTTTTAAAAGTTATTTTATCACAGATTTCTAAGTTTTCTCTAAAAATTTCGCACAATTCCATAATATCAATTTCTTCATCGAAAATTTCGTAACTGATAATACCTGCTTTTCTATCTGTTTTATTACACATTGCAGCTTTACTTTCGAATAATGCTTTAAACTCATCAAAATTATAAAAGTTAGAATATTCAAAAAGATTACTATGATTATTTTCGTACTTATTTTCATCTTCGTTTGGAACAGTTTCGCCAAGTGTAACAAATCCTTTTTGAGGTGAAATTTTATAATTATCTTCCATTTCACCTTCCAAATGTCCAATATTCGGGATTAACCTAATCTTACCAGCGTTGTTTTTTCCTTTTTGTAAATTGATAATTGCAGTAGTTGTTTTAACTATTTTTTTTAAGTTTAATCTAAAATTCTGTTCTTTGGGTATTGAGGATGTAAAGAAAAAAGTAATATTCATATTTTCCAAATGCTCAAGGAAAGAAAGATAATCATTAAAAATAAAATTTAAATTTTTATCTCCAATTTCATCAATCAAAAAAACATCCGGTTGAAACTCATCTAAAATATTTTTTATGAAATTTATTAAAGATATTTGATTATTTATTTTTTCAAACTTGAAATTTTTATTAAGAATTAGCTCTTTTAAGCTTAAATTAATTGATTCAAGAAAAATTTCTAGATTTTTTGTCCTTTCGGAGCTAAAGAATAAAACTTTTTTGTCATTTTTAAGAAAATGATCTATTAAGTTCAAATTAAGAATAGTTTTGCCTGATTTTTCAGTTCCCAAAATGAAATAATTACCACCGGAATAAACGCCACCCCACTTGGAATCGATAATTTTTATTCCTGTATTAAATTTCATTTTTTTAGATTTAGAACTACTCATTTTTTTTATTACTTTTTATTGGAAAACAAAATACTTCACAAATTAAATGTAAATTTATTATTATCATGTATTTTAAATCACATATATTTAATAAATAATATTAAACCCCGTACAAGTTCAGGGCTCTTGTTTAACTAACAACAAACTGCCGGAAATTAAACCATACTTTTTGCCCAAATAAACGGAAGTATTGCAAAAAATAGTGCTCAAAAAATTTGTTTATAGATACTATCCAGATAGCATATCTTATATAAATTTTCTCTCTTTTTTACTATTTATGACAATATTTGTTTTTAATAATGAAATTATCAAAAAACATAATCTTTTCTACTTAACAATCAAAAAAATACTCCGATTATCTATAGTAATAAATTTCATAAATAAATCAGAAGAAAATCCTATGAAAAAAAAACATATTTTGTACATCATTCTTATTATCGCCACATCATTTTTAACAAACTGTGACCTAAAAGAAGAAGCACCAACAAGCGGCAGTGGTGATTCTACAGCTGCACACAATATAACTTTGCAAGGCAGCGTTATAGATGCAGTAACCGGCGATGGTATTGCAGATGCTACAGTAAAAATTATGGACGGCTCAGTTGTAAGAGGTGCTGTAACCGATAATTCCGGTAAATATTCTTACACATTTGCAACAAATGCCGATAAAGATATTTTAATAATTGCAATAAAAGACGGTTATAGACCTGATACTTTATCTGTATTTGCTATTAAAGATAAAATTACAAATGTATCGGTTATTCAGCTGCGAGCTAATAAAAATGGAACAGGCGGAGGTACGGGAGTATCGCTAAGTGCTGCTTCAATTAATCTTCATTCACAATCTGCACAATCACTCGGTGTAAAAGAAAGTGGTGCCTTAGAAAGTCTGGATATTATATTTGAAGTACGTGATTCAGCAGGTGTTACAATCTCTGAAGATAATGCTGTTGATTTAAGCTTTTCATTTGGAGCCACACCGGGCGGAGGTGAATACTTGTTCCCTGCTTCAGTAAGAACAAATGCTCTCGGTAAAGCTACAGTAACTCTTAATACCGGCAGGATAGCTGGAGTTGTACAAGTAATTGCACAAACTGAAGTTAATGGTAAAACAATTAAATCTAAACCAATTCTTGTTTCAATCCATGGCGGATTTCCAGTAGAAGATGTATTCTATGTAGCTGCTGAAAAGTTAAATTATCCTTATTATGGAATAATTGGGAAATCTATTAAATTTACTGCATATGCCGGCGACAAATATAATAATCCGGTTAGACCGGGAACTTCAATTTATTTTACAACAAGTTCAGGTATAATTGGAGGTTCAGCCCCAACTAATGAAGCAGGTGCTGCAACTGTTGAGTTACTGACAGAACCTCATCCCGAAGATGTTATATATGGTAAAGGATTTTTTAGAGTAACAGCTAAAACCGCTGATGAAAATAAAAATACAATTAGTACTGAAACCATTAGGTTGCTTTCAGGAAAGGCACTATTGAATGTTTCGCCAAGTTCTTTTACGCTTGCAAATGGTGGTTCGCAAACATTTACTTATACACTAATGGATGTAAATGGTAATCCATTATCTGAGGGACAAACCGTAAAAGTATCAATTGAGAGTAAAAATGTAGTATTAAGTGGTGATATTGATATTGAAATGCCGGATACACAAAGTAAAACTTGGACAAGATTTTCTTTTACTGCTTATGATGCTTTACCGGATTCAATAGCTGTAGAAAATGTTAAAATTAAAGTTGCTACAACAGGAAAAAACTCTGATAAAAAAGTAATGATATTCGGTTCAGCTGAATAAAATTATTTTTGTAACGTTATCCTTATTTTTTAAATAACATATTAAAAAGTCCGGTTAAAACAATCGGACTTTTTTTATACCTTAATTAATAATTTAATTTTTGTCAAAACTCTTATTAATTGTATATCTTTTTATGATGGTTTTTATTTTTTTTGATTACGATACTATCAATTTCAATCCCTAAGTAAAAACCATAAAGAATAAAGAAAGAAAAGAATAAAATGTTTCTTTTTTTTATAATTTTATTAAACTGCATTTAATTAGCTTAACATTTGTTGGTTCTTCCGAAATTTAAATATATATTTTCTTGTCTTTTACAAATAATAAACTACCCGGTATGCTCTCATCAAATATTAAATCATAATCAGAATTATATATTTGTAAATAGTGCTCACCTTCTAATCCGCTCCTTAAATAACTAGCACTTTCAAAAAGGTTTACATAATTAATAAACAATCTGTCAGTTTTTTTATCATAACACATATTCTTAACTCTGGTTATATTAGCTACGAACTTTGCAGTTGCCTCTACTGAAGCCATAACTTTTTCAACGGGTATCTCCGGAGGCTTTTTATAGTATTTCGGTAATCTTCCAAACCTCTTTTCTAATTTACCTTGTAAATCAAAACAAAATACTTTATTGGGAACTGCTGTTTGTTGAGCAAAAAAGTATCCCTTTTTTCCACCAGTTAATTTAACTATCATATTGTAAACCGCTCCCGCTGTCATTTCATGATAAATATCATCCCAATCTAAAATATTATCAATATAATTTAAATTGGAATCAAGGATAAGTACAGAACCTAATTCATCCATTTTCTTTTTAGGATCGGGTTTTGAACCGCACAAAATATAACGATCTTTCGTTTTTACCCAGGAAAATGAATGTATAATCATTTCTCTATTAAAATTATTCGTTTTTATCAGAGTATAGTTCTTATCGTATGTATAAATCTTCTTTCCACGATAATCTATAAAGTCAATTGTACTTGAATCATAAGCTATATTAGGTGATGAAATAAATTCTCCCGGACCGCGTCCTTTACCTCCCATTTCGCGTTTAACCGATAGATTACTATCTAAAACCCAAATTTTATTTGTTATATTATCCGAAATTATATAATCATTATTCCAAAAAACTAAAGCCTTAACTGCTCCTAAATTAAAGTTGCCGTCAACTATTAAAGTATCTATAATTTCTAATTTATAATTAAGCTTTTCTTGAGATTCATAGATATTATCAACCGATTTGTTATCTTGACAAAATAGAAATAATAACGAGATTACAATTATTGATATGGAAGTATAAAATATTTTCATGATTTATTCTGATGTTTTATTTTTGGTTGCAGCTATTTTACATAATTACTACCTTATTTTTTGTTAAAGTACAATAATTAAAAACAATTAACTGATGCTAATAAAGATACTACCAAAATAAATCAAAAATGGCAAGAGATTGAATGAATTATCTTATTTCTATTAGACTGAATATCAACTTGATAAAAACGATATTTTAACGCAGCAAAATTAAATCTACAAATTTTCCATTATAGAAAAGTCTGGCATTTTTTAGAATATATCGTTTTTATATTTATGTTCTTTTTGTTAAAGTTACATAACTTGTAGAATATCTTTATTAAAATTTTACTCTACTGTTACGCTTTTCGCCAAATTTCTCGGTTGATCTACATTCAATCCTTTTTTAACTGCAATATGGTATGATAACAACTGCAAAGGAATCACATTCAAAATAGGCATTAGCATCCTAATTGTAGAAGGTATTTTAATTGAGTAATCTACGAGATTATCAATTTCTTTGTCGTTTTCGTTTGCGATTGCAATTAGTTTACCGCCACGAGCTTTAACTTCTTCGATGTTGCTGATAACTTTTTCATAAACCGAATCTTTTGGAGCCAAGAAAATCACAGGCATATTTTCATCGATTAATGCAATTGGTCCGTGTTTCATTTCGGCAGCAGGATAGCCTTCTGCATGAATGTAAGAAATTTCTTTAAGTTTTAATGCCCCTTCCAAAGCCACCGGGAAATTATAACCGCGACCGAGATATAAAAAGTTAGAGGCATCAACAAAATTATCGGCTATTTTTTCTATTTCATTATTTAGCTTTAAAATTTGCTCAACTTTTTCAGGAAGGCTTTTTAACTCTCTAATAATTTCAACACCATCTTGCGGACTGGTAATTTTGCGTCTTCCAATTAGCAAGGTAAATAAAGCAAGTACGGCAACTTGAGATGTAAAAGCTTTTGTAGAAGCAACACCTATTTCGGGTCCCGCATGTAAATAAACCCCGCAATCAGTTTCTCTTGCTATTGAACTGCCTACTGCGTTTACGAGTCCGATTGTTAAAGCTCCTCGCCTTTTAGTTTCTTTAAGAGCCGCAAGTGAATCGAGTGTTTCACCACTTTGCGAAATAAAAATTACCGTATCATCAGGAGTGAGAATCGGGTTTCTGTATCTAAACTCGGAAGCATATTCAACTTCTACGGGAATATTTGTGTATTGCTCCAGCATATATTCGCCAACTAATCCGGCGTGCCAAGATGTTCCACAAGCTGTAATAATAATTCTTCTTGAAAGTGCAATTCTATCAATGTAACCTGAAAGTCCGCCAAGTTTAGAAACACCTTCTTTCTCTAATAATCTTCCTCTTAATGAATTTCTTAAGGATTCAGGCTGCTCCATAATTTCTTTAAGCATAAAGTGATCGTAACCACCTTTGCTTATTTCATCGAGTGTTAATTTTACTTCTTGAATTTCTTTCCAAATTTTTTCATTGGAAATTGTTTTAGCTTTAAATCTGTTTTTTGTTACAAGAGCCATTTCATGATCTTCAAGATAAACAACCTTGCTTGTATGAGCGATTAAAGCATTAACATCCGAAGCAATAAAGTTTTCATTAACACCTATCCCGATTACAAGCGGTGAACCGTTTTTTGCAACAATAATTTCATCGGGATGATCTTTGTGGAAAACTGCAATTCCGTAAGTCCCTTCAACTTCGTTTAGTGCATAACGAACTCCTTGGAAAAAATCGCCTCTTTTTTTTATATTTCTTTCAATAAGATTTACTAAAACTTCCGTATCCGTTTCGCTCTCAAATTTATATCCGTCTTTTTGCAAAGTTTTTTTTAGCACACCAAAGTTTTCGATTATACCGTTATGGATAAGCATTATTGAACCGTCATTACTCATGTGCGGGTGAGCATTAACTTGATTAGGTACGCCGTGTGTAGCCCAACGAGTATGACCAATACCAATCTTAGTATTGTACTCATGTCCGTTAAATTCTTTTTCTAAATCAGCAACTTTACCTTGAACTTTTATATTATGAGTTTTATTATTTTCGTCAATAAAACCAATTCCGGCTGAATCATAGCCTCTATATTCTAATCTTTTTAAACCTTCTAAAAGTAATGGAATGCAATTTTGGTTCCCAATATAACCAACTATACCGCACATAAATTCTCCTTAATTCTTATTTTTGAAATACGCCATTCTTAATACATCATAAGAAACATCATTGATTCTATGTTCCCCTCTCAGTAAACCTTCTATTCTAAATCCGAGTTGTCTATTTATGGAAATATTTCTAATATTTGTTTCTATAGTAGTAATGTAAATTTTGTTTATATTTAAAATTTCCGTAGAATAAAGCAGCCAAGCTTTTGATGCCTCTTTTCCGTATCCTCTGCCTTTATAAAACGGATCACCAATCATTTTTCTCATTTCAGCTTTATTACTATTTTTATCAATATTTAATAGCGCCATTAATCCGATTGGAGTTTTATCTTTTAATGTAATAGTTGCAAAGATATTCTCTCCATTTGTTTTAACATTATCGGCACTTAAATTATTTTTTGAAGTAGTAGAATGTAAAAACATTTTATTATTTTCATCATTCAACCAACTTGTAAGTTTTGGCAAATCTTTCTTTTTATCAAATTTTCTTATTATTAAATTTTTTGTTTTTAATGGCAGCTCACTAACTTTTATATCTTTGCTTGCTCGTTTATTCAAGTTTCCGTTTTGTTTATTTTTAATAGTCATATCCATAAGTTCATTCATAAGCCTTAAATAATCGGTCGAACCAAATCCAAGGGATGATGATTCATTATAAATAATTTGAGCTAAGGTTTTTAGTTTTACTTCCAGACTGAGTTCTTCTTTAATTTTATTCATTTACTTCTTTTTTATATATTTGATAATATGCAAAATAGCAAAAACATTAACAGCAAGATAATATTTTTTTCTTTTATTTTTTGATACTTTAAAACACGAAAGAATTATAAAAAGGATTTTTAATAGTTCTTAGTTAATTAAATCAAATTTGAAAGTTTGATATTTTAATACAATTCAAGAAAATAGAAAAAGTTTAATTTTTCTCACAAAACTTCAGATAATTTATTTTGGAACTTTTGCCATAAAAACTTTGGAAGTCGTAAGTTCTTCAATAGTGTAATTTTTTAAAATTGCAGGAAGTAAAATTGTTTCACCTTTTTTCACTTCAGTTTCTCCGGTATCAAAAGTAATTTTTATTTTTCCTTCAAGCACTATTAGTATTGCAATTTCTTCATTATTTAATTCTGTAAACTTTGTTTTAAGCTTACTTAATTCAAATTCTCTCGCTGAAGTTTTATAAATTGTTCTGTCTTCATTTTTTACTATATCTATTTTTTGCTCATCAGATTCCACAACCAACAATTGATTCAAAGTATTAATATCTTTAAACTTTGGAGTTAATCCGGCTCTAACTACATTATCCGAGTTTGCCATACATTCAATAATATTTCCTTCAATGTATGCGTGCGGAATTCCTGCGGGTGTAAATAAAGCTTCATTTTCATCAAGTTCGACATAATTAAACAATAAAATTGAAAGAAGCCCCACATCTATTCCATAATTTTTATACTGTTTTATAAATTGTTTTTCTTCTGCGGAAAGTGAATGTTCCTTATTAAATCTTTTTATTATATTTTTAATGCAAGTCTCCAATTTATCTTTGGAAGCATTCATAATTTGGTTATAAATCTCTTTTACGAGTTCATTATCATCATGAGAAATTTCTTTTAATTTATTAAGTAGTTCGTTATCCAGTAAGAGAATTATTTCAGGATATTTTATAAGAACAGTTCTAATATTTTTTAAATTCTTTAATCCCACAATAGCTTTAAGATTATCAAGTGCAATAGCAATTTCGGGCTTATGATTTTTATCAGGATAATTGTAAGAATCTTTGTGGTGGAGAATTTCAGCCATTTGTTTATTAGGATGCAATTGAATTGAAAGTGCTTTATCGATAGATAGAATTTTTAATAAAAATGGAAGCTTGTGGTTAAAGCTTTTTGAAACTCTTTCTCCTAAAATTTCCGCAGGGTATTTTTTTATTATTTCGCTTAATAAATTCTTTTTATTATTTATAACTATTTCTGCCGGACCCTTAGGATGAATACCAATCCAATATTCGGCAAAAGGCTGTGATTCATTTGATTTAATATTTAATAATTTAGGTATAAAAGCTTTATCATTCTTTGTTCCCCATTCATAGTTCTGTATTTTTCCTGAAATAAAATAAGGTTTCGCAACAAATGTCAAACTAGCCTCCACTAATGTTTTTAGTTAAATAAAATGAAATTTTGAAAAAAAATGATTGAAATTTAGATATAATTCTGTCTTAAATAATTTAAATTATTTAAAAGAATAATGTAGAAAATTATTGAATTGCGTACAAATTAAAATCTACACTAAATTATGAAAAGTGATACTGAAATAAGAAAGAAAAAAAATATATAAGTTACAAACAAAAAAAGTTTTAATTCATTTTTTCTGAATGTATTTTTTTGTGAATAATTGTTTGGAAATTCACTTAACACATTTTCGAAAACTGCTTTACTCGTTAACATCTCTCTTCCTTCTAAATTTTTTGTAGTTAAATTTTTAAGTAACATTTTGGTTTATAATAATTAGTTATATGATTAAGAGCAAATACCGTACCAATTTAATTGTAATAAACTAAGCAAATTTATTTTACCTTGTAAACCAATCTTAGCATAGCTTTCATTATTTAGTAATCTTTCATTTCAGACCGTTTTACAACAAAAAACATACATGTAATAATTACACTTCAATAAAACAGCGTATGATTTTGAACACAAATTTAATATTACTTTGCTCTAAAAAGAGATAAACCTATACAACCTTAATTGACATTCGTAAAAAATAATTGTCATTTTTATTTTTTAGACTAAATATTTTTACCTATGCTAGGATTTTTTTAACGAAGTCTCCAATAGAAAAAATAGATTTTTTCAAATATTTTTTTGATGTAGAAATATATAAACAAGTAAGCTATAGCAAAAAAAGAAGTAGATATTTCCACTTCTTTTTCGATTGTACCGAAGGCCGGACTCGAACCGGCACCTGGTTAACCCAGACTAGATTTTGAGTCTAGCGCGTCTACCAATTTCGCCACTTCGGCTTAAAAAATAAGAAAGTAAATTTAACAAACTTACTTCCTATTATCAATAAGATAAGTTTATTAAGGTTTTACCTAATTAAACTCGACATAATTTAAACTAAAAAATCCTTATGGCACTTATAAATGCTACAAGGATTCATCTGTAACAACAACGAATTGTGGGAGCTACAAGATTCGAACTTGTGACCCCCTGCTTGTAAGGCAGGTGCTCTGAACCAACTGAGCTAAGCTCCCATAAAATTTTAATGACTTCAAAATTTTAGAAGAATAAATTTAGGCTTTTATTTTGATATTTGCAAATTATTTTAGTTGATGTCTTAAAAAATTAAAAAGCAAATTCAGAAAATATTCGTTCTAATAAACTTATTCTTCTTTCAATTTTTTAGTTAATGTAATATATTTATATTTTAAATAATGCGTCCGTAGCTCAATTGGATAGAGCATCAGATTTCGGCTCTGAGGGTTGAGGGTTCGAGTCCTTCCGGGCGTACAAACTTAAATAATAAATGGTCTTTAAATTACGGGTTTAATTTCCTAGCATAAGTTACAGGAAATTAAATTATACTTCGCGTCTGCCAAAAGCTGAACGTGAAGAAGGATTAAAAATTTTGCTTTTCTCAGAAACCGAATATAAGTTTATGTTTGCGGCACTTCAAGAAGCTGAAATAGCACTTGAAAAAAATGAAATACCAATTGGTGCGGTTGTGGTTTATCGTAATATGATTATCGGACGCGGACACAATCAAACTGAAATGTTAAACGATCCTACAGCTCACGCAGAAATACTTGCTATCACTGCTGCGGCTAATCATCTAAAATCGAAAATATTAAAAGATTGTGATATTTACATAACATCTGAGCCTTGCGTAATGTGTTCCGGAGCAATTTTATTATCAAGATTAAACAAAGTATATTTCGGAGCATTTGAACCTAAATTTGGTGCAGCCGGTTCTATTTACAACATCCTTGATGATAATCATTATAATCATAAACCAAAGGTCTATTCGGGAATATACTCTGAAGAAAGTAAAAACTTACTTAAATCATTTTTTGTTAAGAAAAGAATTAATTAAATATTTATAATTTTATCAGGAGGCAATTTGAAAGAGCAATTACTCATTTTTTTTGGTGCACCCGGTGTTGGTAAAGGAACACAAGCTAAAATAGTTTCAGAAAAATTATTAATACCCCATATTTCTACTGGTGATATTCTACGAGATGCAATAAAAGAAAAAACTGATTTGGGATTAAAAGCAAAAGAAATTATGGGCAGAGGTGAACTTGTGCCCGATGATATTATGCTAAAGCTGGTTGCTAATGTTCTAAAAAATAAAAAGTGTAAAAATGGGTTTATTCTTGACGGTTTTCCCAGAACATTAAAACAAGCACAAGCACTTACTCCAATACTTGATGAAATTTTTATAGCCAATATTAAAATAATAAACATCAAGGCTGATAATGAAACGATTATCAACAGATTAATGCAACGAAGAATGTGTAGTGCATGCGGAAATATAGTAAATTTAAATTTTCTTCAAAACTTGGATAAATGCCCCACTTGTGGTTCCATAGATAGTTTTATAAGAAGAAAAGATGATACTGAAGAAGTAATCAAAAATAGATTAGAAATTTTCCACCAGACTACAAAACCTGTGTTAGACTTTTGCAAAGAGAACGGTAAAGAAATTATAAATATTGATGGGAAATTACCTGTAGATGAAATAACCTCAAATATTTTAGAGGCAATCAGCTAATCTAATCATCTTGCTTTTTAATTTTAACTTTTACAGCTTTTCCGTTTTCGAGCTTGTAGATTTTTGCTTCATTCTTTTTTACGAGCTCGTAATTATGGGTCGCAAATAGAATTGCAGTACCATTACTATTTATATCTTGCAAAATATTCATAATTTCATTAGAAGTTCTGGGATCAAGATTTCCGGTTGGCTCATCTGCAAGTATAAGTCTTGGATTATTTATTATTGCTCTGGCAATTGCTACACGCTGTTTTTCTCCGCCTGATAATTGCGAAGGCATATTTTTTACTTTATGTTCCAAGCCTACATTCTTTAATGCATGCATTACTCTATCTTTTATTTCTTTTCTCGGAGTATTGGTTACATTTAATATAAATGCAAGATTATTATAAACATTTCTATCTTCCAATAATTTGAAGTCTTGAAAAACAACTCCAAGAATTTTTCTTAGTAAAGGTAATTTTTTTGGTTTAATTGTATCGGAACTAAATTCTCCCACTTGCACATAGCCGGATTGAGGCAGTACCTCCATATAAATAAGTTGAAGTAATGTTGATTTTCCAACTCCGCTTTTTCCAATAAGGAAAGCAAAATCTCCATCGGCAAGATGCAAGTTTAAATTATTAAAGACTTCTTGATTTGAATATTTAAATTCTACATTACTAAATGTTAACATTAATTTTTCCTTTTTACAATAAATTGTACTCTTTCAGAATGAGGAGAAGCATGATTAAAAGTAAATGCTTCTAAACATTCTGCAACAAAAAGCTTTGTTTGATCTAAAACTTGAAAATAATAATAAAAATCGAAAATTTTTTGAGTATGTTCTTCAATATAAGTTTTTCCGTTCTTAAATTCTAACTCTAAAATATTTTTATGAATTTTATCTTTTAAATTTATTTTACTTATTTGCTTATATTTTATTCCTTTATGCTTTCCAATCCTATTAAGTTTTTTTACATGTCTAATACTATTCTGCATTAAGGCAACATCAAATACAAAACATCCGTTTTCGGAAAGCAAGTTGTATATTTGCTCGAAAAATAATTTCAATTCTTTTTTGTTCTGCAAATAATTAATTGAATCGAAAGTTGAAAAGATAAAATCAAATTTAACCTTAAAAGGTAATTGCAGCATGTTACAGCATACTGCAGGATATTCAGTTTTGTTGTACTTCAACATTTCTAAAGATAAATCTGAGAGGAATATTTTTTTGAATTCATTCGTCCTAATATGTTGAGCAAGCATACAATTTCCCGAAGCTATCTCTAAAGCAAGGTCATTCTTTGTTCCGTATCTTTTATGAATTTTCCTTAAATATTCTGCCCAAAATTGATAATCAACTGATTTCATCAAGTGTGCATATATCTCTGAAAATTTCGAATAAGGTTTTATATTTTCCAAATTATTATCTTCTTCTGTTCCTTGCAATTTTTACTGCAAAATTAAAAGCATGCAGCGTACTATTTTCTTCAGCAATACCCTTTCCAGCAATATCGTAAGCCGTTCCGTGATCGGGCGATGTTCTTATTATTGGAAGTCCTGCTGTATAATTTACTCCTGTACTAAAATTTAATAACTTAAAGGGAATTAAAAGTTGGTCGTGATAAATTCCTACAATACAATCATAATTATTGTAATTTTTTGTACCGAAAAAAGCATCCGGGACAAAAGGACCAAACACATTCCTTGATTTTTTTTTGATCACAGGTTGAATAACTTCAACTTCTTCCTTTCCAATTTTTCCATTTTCTCCGGCATGCGGATTAAGACCAAGCACAGCAATTTTGGGTGAAGGTATTCCAAAATCATTTTTAAGTGCGTAATCGATTACATTAATTACATTTTGTAATTTTTCTTTTGTTAAAAGCTTTGAAATGTTATTTATCGGTTCATGAATAGTTACAAGTCCTGCTTTCATTCTATTGGAAACAAACATCATCGAAAAATTTTTCACTGAAAAATAATTTGCAATAAGCTCCGTATGTCCGGGGAAATTAATATCTGCTTTTTGTAAAGCTATTTTCGAAATAGGTGCTGTAATCATTGCATCGGCAGACTTATTTTTTAATAATTCACATGCTTTTATAATTGCCTCGTAAGCAGCTTTACCTGATGCTTTTGTAGGTCTGCCAATTTTTTGAGTGTAATTACCAATGTCTAAAATAATTACTTCATCTTTCTCCCATTTTTTGGGAAGAGTTTTTTTGATTTGAAATTTAAACTTTGGTTTTATTTTTTCTTTGCTGGCTTCAAAAACATTTTTTGGAATTATAAAAATTATTTTCCTTCTACTGGACGGAGTTTTTTTATTTATTGTTTTTATAACAATTTCAGGACCTATTCCATTTATATCACCGCAAGTAAAAACAAAAGTATTCATAAAAATTAATCGGATAAATCAAATTTACCTGTACCCTTTATATCCTTAAAAATAAAAGTTCTGCCAAGGTTTTCATAGAACCAGACTTCAATAACCTCATTCATTTCATTGTAATTCCTTTCTACGGAAGTCGGTTTACCATACATAATATAAATTCTTCCTCGATCTCTTTCGGCACCATCCAGTCTGTTCAACGAAGAAAAATTTTGATATGCATAATCGGCACGTTTATAGTATTCAGCCATAGCATAATTATATTTAATTCCGTTTGAAGGATATTTTTTATTCCAATAAGAAGTTAGTTCTTTTAAATAATTTTTTTCATCATTAGCAAGTAATTGTGTAACAGTTCTTTCATCTTCAACATATTGTAATAATTTTATTGAATATGCAAGATTATTTAATACATTGGGTTTGTAAAACCACTTAATATCAAGAGTTTTTTTCACTTCAACTGTATTGTTATACTTTATTTTTAGCTCGGCTTTACCTTCAAAAAGCAATTTATTAAAATCGGTAATTAAAAAATTACTTACATTTGATTTTATGTCAGTAATTTTCACTACCAATTTATCGTCTTTTTTTTCTATGGCTAAATTAGTATTACTCAACAAACTAGCTGTCTCCTCTTTTACCAATTTATCAAATTGATAAATCTGATAAGTTACTTTTTTTACTGAAGAGTCGGGTAATGTAAGCAATAAGCTGTATTCATCCGGTGAAAAAGGAATTGTGTTACCATAATTGGCAACAATAAATTTATTGGATTGCCTTTTTCCATTCTGAACGATAATTGGGTTAAAAACTTTAGTTGAATAATTCGAATCAATTTTAATTTTTATTTTTGTTGCTTGATACTGAACTTCAGTTGAATTTAAGTTCAATCTGGTTGCTAAAGTATATTCACCCGGGTTTAATTTAAGAATGAAATAATTTTCAAAAAAACTATTTTTAGATAAAGTTTCTTCGTAACTATTTGAATAAACTTTTTCATTCAAAATTTCTCTTTGAACAAACTTTTTTTCTTTGTACAATTCAAAAGTTATTGAAAATTCACTTTTGTAAATATCATCTTCTTTCTTAAAAAGTAAATTACTAAATGGTACTCGATAAGAAATTATCTCTTTTGAAAGTGAATCGGTGAAAATTGAGTTATGTTCAATATAAACAGGACTTATAATATTTTGTGAAAAAATTATTGTTGCACAAAATAAGAATAAAAAAAAGTTTATAAATTTCATATTTTTAATAACCGTTTTGGGAAAAGATATTAAATAATTCTAACTGTTCATACTCAATAAGAACTCTTTGTTATTTTTTGTCCCACGCATTTTATCCAATAAAAATTCCATAGCTTCAATTGTATCGTAATTGCTCAAGAATTTTCTTAGTATCCAAACTTTATTAAGTTCTTCTTCGGTCATAAGTAATTCTTCTTTTCTTGTACCCGATTTATTCACATCGAAAGCAGGGAAAATTCTTCTATCGGCAAGTGGTCTGTCGAGAACAATTTCCAAGTTGCCTGTTCCCTTAAACTCTTCGAATATAACTTCATCCATTCTGCTTCCTGTATCAATCAAAGCCGTAGCAAGAATTGTTAAACTTCCGCCGTCTTCAATATTTCTGGCAGCACCAAAAAATCTTTTAGGTTTGTGAAGTGCATTTGAATCAACACCACCCGAAAGAATTCTACCACTGTGAGGTTGTGTTGTATTATGTGCTCTGGCAAGTCTTGTGATACTATCTAAAAGAATTACAACATCATCTCCCGCTTCTACCATTCTTTTGGCTTTTTCAATTACCATATTAGCTACTTGAACATGTCTTTCAGGCGGTTCATCGAATGTAGAACTAACAACTTCAGCTTTAACCGAACGCTGCATATCCGTTACTTCTTCAGGTCTTTCGTCAATCAGAAGCATTATCATCTTAACTTCAGGATGATTTCTTGTAATTGAATTTGCAATTTTTTGAAGTAGTACTGTTTTACCGGTTTTGGGCGGCGAAACTATCAGACCTCTTTGCCCTTTTCCCGTTGGAGCTAATAAATCCATAATTCTCATAGAATATTCACCGGGAACCGATTCTAACTTAATTCTCTTTGTAGGATGAAGCGGAGTAAGATTATCGAACAAAGTTCTTGACCTTATTTCTTCGGGATCTTTACCGTTTACAGCTTCAACGCGTAAAAGAGCAAAAAATCTTTCACCTTCTTTAGGTGGTCTTACTTGTCCGCTTACTTGATCTCCGGTTCTTAAACTAAACCTTTTAATTTGTGAAGGCGAAACATAAATATCATCCGGTGATGGAAGATAATTGTAATCTGCCGATCTTAAAAATCCATAACCATCGGAAAGCACTTCCAAAACACCCTGCGAAAACGTTAATCCGTCTTTTTGGGTTTGGGCTTCCAGAATTTTATAGATTAATTCTTGTTTACGTAAATCGTTAACGCCAGTGAGTTTATACTCTTTGGCAATTTGTAATAAATCAACTATTTTTTTTGACTTTAAAGTCGAAATATCCATTGGCATAAAAACCTACTACTTTATTTTTATTAAAATTACTTAATTATTTTGCAAAGATTTGTTTAGGGGTTATATTTTATTTTGTTTTAAATTGAACTTAATTAAATCATCATGGATTATATGAATGGACCATGAGGCACTTAAGAAAACTACTCCATATAACTTTAAAAGTCAAGTCTTTTATGAATCATTTTACTTTTTATTCCCCCAATTAAATAAATACTACCGAGTACGACTAAACATTTATTTTCATTTTTTTTCAGAAAAGCATCAATTACGCTTGCAGGTTTTACTTCACAACTATAATTTAGTTTTAAATCATTGGAAATTATAGTTAAATCATTTATGCTTGCCGCTCTTTCGTAATCCGATGCGGTTAAGATTATCCTATTAAAGTAAGGAGCTAATATTTTTAACATTTTTACTATTGGCTTATCTTTCATTGCTCCAAAAATAAGATATGTTTCATCGTATTTTTTATATTCTTGCTTGAATTCCTGAATAAATTGTTCTACTCCTTCCAAATTGTGCGCAGCATCAAAAATTACAGCAGGAGTTTGGTTATATAATTCATATCTTCCTTGAATTCCCGTGTTACACATTACATTATCGATTCCTTTTTGAATTATTTTATACTTATTAACAGCTAACATTTCATTTAAGACTTTGCTCGCAAGGGCAGAGTTAAATAATTGATATTTCCCTTTTAAGCCGGTATTGTTTATTTTAAGTAATTCTTCTTTAAGAGTTAAAGTAATTCCAGCTTCTTTTTCTATTATAAAATCTTTCAACTTAAATAGTTCTGAATTTCTTTCTTTGCAAATTTCTCCAATTTTATCTTCTGCTTCCTTAGGAATTACACCTATGAAGACAGGAATTTTATTTTTAATTATTCCTCCCTTTTCATAAGCAATTTCACTTAAACTTTCACCAAGAATATGACTGTGCTCCAAACTGATTGAAGTTATTACTGAAGCAAGCGGAGTAATTGTATTTGTTGCATCTAATCTTCCGCCGAGTCCGGTTTCAATTATAGCATAATCCACTTTGTTTTTTGCAAAATGTTCAAATGCCATTGCAGTCGTTATTTCAAAGAAAGTCGGTTTCTTTTCATCAATGTATTGTTTATTTTTTTCTAAAAATTCAATAATTTTTTCATCGACTATTTCTTGACCATTAATTCTAATTCTTTCGTTAAACCTGACAAAATGAGGCGAAGTGTAAAGCCCTACTTTAAATCCGGCTTCTTGTAAAATACTAGCAAGGAAAGAACATGTACTTCCCTTTCCATTTGAACCTGCCACATGAAAAGTTTTAATTTTGTACTGCGGATTACCAAGATGACTTAATAAATCGGTTATATTATCTAATCCGAGTTTAACATGAAATTGCTTTAAAGAATAAATTTTTTCGAGAGCGAAATCTATATTCATCAGAGTATTCGGGAACCGATTAAATCTTTAATATTATTTTGTTTTGTTTCAAGACAGAAATTTTCAATACCTTCTAAAATTTCTAATCCCGCTTTTGGATTTACAAAATTTATTGTACCAAGCTGTATTGCAGTTGCTCCGGTAATAATAAATTCAATTGCATCTTTCCAATTTGTAATTCCACCAATACCGATTATTGGAATATCTACATTCTTACTTATTTCCAAAACTTTGGCGAGAGCTACAGGTTTTATTGCAGGTCCCGAAAGACCGCCGGTTATATTTTTAATCTTAGGTTTTTTCGTATAGATGTTAAATGATGTTCCTACTAAGGTGTTTATTGCTGAAACTGCATCGGCACCTTCATCTTTGGCGACTTTTGCAAAATCAGCTATGCTTGCATTATTTGGAGAAAGTTTAATTATTACAGGCTTGCTTGTTTTGCTCCTAACTTGATTTGTAATTTTTGAAACTGCTTTTACATCATTTCCAAAAATGAGTCCGCCCTCTTTTACATTCGGACAAGAAACATTAATCTCAAATGCTTTTACTGTTTCTTCACTATCTAAAGCTGCAACACATTCAACATACTCTTCAATTGAGCTTGCCGCAATATTACAAATTAACGTTGAATTTATTTTTTTTAGAAAAGGAATTTTTTCTTTAATAAATATATCCAAACCAACATTTGCCAAACCGATTGCATTTAACATTCCGGAAGGAGTTTCAACAATTCTTTGCGGCGGATTACCTTTACGTGGTTTCAATGAAATTGATTTTGTTACAATGCCGCCAATCTTACTTAAATCAATAAACTCAGATATTTCATTTCCGTAGCCTACAGTTCCCGAAGCGAGCATTATAGGATTTTTTAATTTTAGCGAACCAATATTTACAGATAAATCTACTTTATTCATATTATAATATCTTTTATATTAAAAACAGGACCATCTTTGCAGATAAGTTTGTAACTTTCTTCTCCTTTATAATCAATGGGACAGCCTTGACAAATACCAAAACCACACGCCATAGTCGATTCCATTGAAACATCGCAATCAATTTCTTTTTCTTTAACAAATTTTTGCAAAGCTCTAAACATTGGATTTGGTCCGCAAGCAAGAACTTTTACTTTCTTATTTTTGAACTCTTCTAATTTCTTATCTAAGAGTTGAATTGTATTTCCTTTGAAACCAATAGAACCGTCATCCGAAGAAAAACTTACGTTATTGATTCCATAGGTGTGAGATTCGCTCTTAGTTCTTACTCCAAAGAGTACGGAATAATTTTGGTTCTCCGAGAAAGTTTTAATCAAAAACGGGAAAGGGGCAATTCCAATTCCTCCGCCAAGTAGAAAGTAATGTTCATATTCATTATTGATTTCAAATGAATTGCCGAGAGGTCCTAGAAGATTGATTATTTCACCACTCTTTTTTTCTGAAATTATTTTTGTACCTTCACCAACAACTTTGTACATAAAGGAAAACGAAGTTTCGTTAACATCGGAAATACTGAATGGTCTGCGAAGTAAAGGAAAAGAACTTTCGCTTACTTGTAAATTAAAAAACTGTCCCGGTAAAAAATTGCAATCAAAATTTTCTTTATCAACTTCCAAAAGGAAAGTATTTTCGGCAATCTTCTTATTTGAGATAACTTTCGTATTTTCTATAAACAATTTATTTCCTAATTTTCAAAATTACTTTTCATAAAAATGTAATTCAAAATAATGCTGAACAAAATCTAAGTATAATTCGGCTGTTCGGCATATACTCGGAATTACAAAAAGTTGAACTATTCCAAGTTTTCTATTTCAGTTATTAAATCCAATCTTCTTTGATGTCTCTCGCCTAAAAATTTACTTTTAACCCAAACATCCAAAATTGATTTTATAGTTTCTTCGCCTAAAGCTTTAGCTCCGAGTGTTAAAATATTTGCGTTGTTATGTTCTCTTGCACTCTTTGCCGTAAATTCATTAAAACAATTTGCCGCTCTAATTCCCTTAATTTTATTTGCTGTTATTGCAGAAGGATTTCCAGTTGCATCAAGAATAATACCAAAAGCAACTGCTCCATTTTTTACAAACTGAGCTACCTTCTTAGCAAACTTCGGATAGTCGCATGATTCTTCGTTATTTGTACCAACATCAAGGATGTTATAATTTTTATCTTGCAGATATTTTTTAATAATCTCTTTAAATTTATAGCCAGTATGATCAGAACCTATTGCAAGTGTTTTTATTTCATCAAAAGGAAAACTAGTTTGAAAAATAGAATCTGTTTTAATTTCCGATGTTTTAACAATTTTAATTTTTGCTTCTTTAATTTTATCTTTTGCGGCAGGAGTAATTAATTCGTTTCCGGTAAGTTCAATTATGCCATTACCTTTAGTAATAATTTTAAGAATATCGTTTTCGGTAACAAGTCTTTTTTTACTCATAGCTATAGAAGCTCATTTTTATCATTCATTTTAAGGAAATCTACAATATGCTTAACATTTTGTGCATTTTCTCTGTTGCAAATTAACAAGGCATCATCCGTATCGATAACAATAATATTAGATAGACCAAGTACTGCAGTAAATTTCTTAGGTGAATGAATAAAACTATTCAAAGTATTTTCAGTATAGTTTTCACCTTTGGCTGCATTACCGTTATTATCTTTTGGCGACAAATGATAAACTTCTTCCCAACTGCCAACATCGCTCCAAGCAAAATCACCTTTTATTAAATAGACCTTGTTTGATTTTTCCATAATTCCGTAATCAATTGAAACACTAACTAATTGTCCGTAAACTTCTGTAAGAGTTTCTTCAAATGAATCGGTATCGAGTGAGTGTTGAATCTTCATTAAACCTTCATATAAGTCGGGCAAATATAATTTTATTTCATTTAAAATAGTTTCTGTTTTCCAAATAAACATCCCGCTATTCCATAAAAAATCACCGGATTCAATAAATCTTTTAGCAGTAGAAAGATTAGGTTTTTCTGCAAAAGTTAAAACTTTAAATATTCCGTTTTCTTCCTCTTTATCTACAACTTGAATGTATCCGTAACCGGTTTCGGGTCTTGAAGGCTTAATTCCTATTGTTACAAGTGAATTGGATTTAGCTGCAAAATCGGCAGCTTTTTTTATGGTTTCCTTAAATTCTTCTACATTTTTTATTAAGTGATCGGCAGGTAAAATAATTGTAACTGCATCTTTGGATTTTTTGTTAATAATTGTACTTGCCAAACCAATACATGCAGCGGTATTTTTACCAAAAGGCTCTGCAATAATATTTTCTATGGGAATTTTTGATAATTTTTCTGCAATGCCGGATTGCTGAATTTTATTTGTTATTACATATATATTTTCTTTTCTTACCAAACCGTCTAATCTATCTACAGTATCTTGAATCATTGTTTGATCACCAAAAATTTTCAAGAGTTGTTTGGGCTTTTTTTGTTTGCTCCTGGGCCAAAATCTTGCACCAACACCTCCTGCCATAATTATCACATATAGATCCATATTTAGTTTACCTCCCCAGTAAGTATTTTTTTGAATCGTTAGAAATGATTATAAATGTTTTCAAAAATAATAAATTCCAAAATGATTTGAAACAATTGTTAGGGACTGATTCAATTATTGAGTCCGTTTTTTCATTAAGAAATAGATTACTGGCAAATATAAGACTACAATAACAGCAGAAAGAAAAATACCGCCTACAACACTGTAACTTAAACTTCGCCAAAATGTTGCTTCTGTACTTATTAGTAATGGAATAAGTGCAGCAATAGTAGTTAATGTTGTTGTAAATATTGGTCTGATTCTATCTTTACTTAACATCAACAAGTTTAAGTAATTATTTTTTTTATTTCGGTGCGAAATATAATCAACTAAAATTATTGAATTATTTACTACAAGTCCTACCAGCAAAAGCAATCCCGCATAGGCACCTCTGTCTAAATTTAATTCCATAAAATAAAAAAGAATAAATGTGCCTATAAACGCAAAAGGAATTGCAAGAATAATTAACAAAGGTTTTCTTAATGATTCAAACAAACTTGCAGTTATCATAAAAATTATAATAACGGCAACAATTAAAGTAGTCCAGACTTCAGTTTCTTCCTCTTTGCCAAATAGAAAAGTAAACTCTTTCATTTTTAATGAATAACCTTCTTTTATATGCATATTTTCAATAGAGTTTTTAATAAACTTATTTCCATATTTGTACGGACCTTTATAATCAAAAGTTATATAACGAACATATTGTTGATCTTCTCTATTGATTGATGCAATAACTTTAGAAATTTTAAAGTCAACAACGTCTTTAACTTTATAAGTTTTTCCGGTATTACTTTTCATAATAATATTTTCTAAGTCATCTAATTGAATTGAATTAAAATTATTAAACTTTACATTATATTGAACTTCATCATTATCTATTCGGAATCTGTTCCAAACTAAATTACCGGCAATACTTTTAGAAATATTATCAATTATTTCCGAAGGAGTGGTATTATAAACCGAAAGTTGTTTTCTTTTTATCGTTGCAATAATCTCATATACATCTTTTACCCAAAAGTATTTGGTTTTATCAATATCAACATTATCAATTCTCGGATTTTTTGAAATTATTTTTCTGAACTCTTCCGCTAATTCTTTAGTTCTTAAATAATTAAAACCTTTTACTATTACAGAAAAATTACTGAATGAATTTCCTCCGTTTGAGAAACCGGGACCAAATCCATAGACGGAAACATTAAGTCCGCCGAGACGAGTTGCGTAAGCGGTTATATAATTTTTAAGAATGTAAGGGAAAGCCGTATTGCTTTGTTTTTCGGTAAATTCAATTCTCAAACTTGCATTTTCGGGATTCCTAACATAAGTAATCAAACTTTTAATATTCTTTTTATACATTAAAATTTCATTTTCAAAATTTTTTGTTAAGTTATTTATTCTGGATATATCATTACCGTTCGGGAGCTCTAATCTTACGGCAATGTATGTTTCTTCGCCAAACTTCCAAACTTCCCCTCTATCAATATGATTAAAGAACAGATTTAAACTTCCACCGAGAGTATAATTAACATAAGGTTTAATTTCATTATATAAATCTGTATCAAAAATAGAATTATAAATTGGTCCAAATGTTTCATTTTCTATTCTTGCAGGCAGCAGCCAAACAGGTAAGCCAACTAATAAAATAAGCAAAGCAAATGATAATTTTTTCCATCTGAAAATAAACTTTGTAATTGTTAGATATATTCTTTCAAGTAAGTGTAGTTTATCCTTCTTATTTTTCATAAAAATTTTCTTAAGAACAAAACGTTCAAATAGCATTGGTATTATTGTAAATGAGATTACCAAAGAAGCAAAGAGCGTAAATACAATTCCCAATGCAAATTGTTCAAAATATAACCTGAGTTCACCACTCAAAAAAAGCAAGGGCAAAAAAACCGCTATTGTGGTTAAGGTTGATGCAAGTACGGGTTTGAAGATATTTTTTAAAAGAATTGTTAATCTTCTTTTATTGTTCTTGTAATCATTTTGTTCAATAAAATCTACGACAACAATTGAGTTATCTACCATAAAACCAAAACCAAGAATAAATGCAGATATTGTAAGAATATTAAGCGGAAGTTCAAAAATAAAAAACAGTAAAAACGAAAAAAACAAAGAAAATAGAATTGATAAAATAATTATAACAGATATTTTTAATGAACGAAAAATTATGAGTAAAACTAAAAGAATTATAATAAATGAATAAACTGCATTCTGACTTAGGTCTTTTAATTCGTCTCTGATTTTTTCACTTTTATCAACTTCCTTTAGAATAAAATAACCATCCGGCAATTCCCGCTCAATTTCGGAGATTTGGTTGTAAACACTTTCAGCTACATCTAAAGCATTTTTGCCTTGTTCCTTATTTATTATAATTGTAACTGTTTCTTTTCCGTTTATTCGATAATAACTGCGGCTTTCTCTGAAATCATCAATTACAGTTGCTATATCTTTTAATCTTAAAATTTTCCCGTTTTTATAAATTTTAACTGCATGATTTTTTATTACATTCAAATCAGAAATATTGTTATTTGCTCTCACAAAATATTGTTTATTACCTGAAATAATTTTGCCGAGTGGTTGAATATTTTCAATACTCATAATTGAATTAGAAATCTCTTGATTTGTTAGGTTGAGATTTTTAGCTTTATCGTAATCAATTAAAATGCTTATTTCCCTTTCGTTACCACCTTGTATATAAACATCTTCAACGCCGTTAATTGATTTAAGTTTGTAATAAATATTTTCTTTTACATATTTACGAATTTCGTTAGAGCTTTTGTTGCTTGAAATTGTGTAAGTTAAAAATCCTTGCAGTTCCATTAAATCTTTTGGAACGTAATCAGATACTTTGGGCTGCGAAATACCTTCCGGCAACTCTTTTCTTATCGAGGCTATTTTTTCGTTTATCTCAATCTTGGTAAAATTCATATCTACATCGGGATAAAACTCAAGTTCTATTCTTGAATTTCCTACGGAAGAGTTTGAAGAAATTGTTTTAACTCCGCGTATTGTATTCATTTCCGCTTCAATGGGAGATGTAACAAATGCTTCCATTGTTTCGGGAGAAACATTAGACCACCGAATATTTATTGTGAGCTTCGGATAATCTATTTGAGGGGAAAGTTCTAAAGGCAGATTAAATGAAGAAAAGATACCAAGCCCTACAATTGTAAATAACAGCATTGCAGATGTTACCGGACGAGATAAAAATATGTAGAATAGTTTTTTCATTATTGAAATTCAAATTTAAAAAAAATATTCTTTATTTGAACTTAAAAATTAAAGTACTATGGCATTTTTTTAAAAACTAATTTTTCCTAATTTGTAAGGAACCCGGTGAAGTTAATACTAAAAACTTTAAAAAGTAAATGGAAAGTATTTAGATAATTTCGTCATCTCTAATCTAATCCAACAATTTCATAATCAAATACTTCTATTTCAGTATTCTCTTTAATGGCGTACATTTTATTATCACTAAACTGAACTGCCCAAAGGTTATTAATAAAATCAAGATTAAATGAATATAAATAATCCCCTAACGAAATTGAGAAAACATCTACAACTTTACTTTTTTTACCTTTCTTTATAATATTTTTGCATACAAATAATTTATCACCTTCAATACTGGATAAAGTATAAACTTTTTTATTGGAAAACTTTTCTATTGATATTTGCCTCAAATCAAAATCATCATCAAGCATTTTAAATACTCTATAAATCTCACCTTTATTGTTAAAAACAACAACAAAGTTTAATACCTTCGAAGTATAAACAGAGTAGTTGGTTTTATACCTAAGTAGGTCACCCCTCAAAAATGGCAAGACACCAAAAGTTTTATCACCAAAACTATCCTTATTTAGAATATTTTGATAGTCAGTAACCGTATTTTTCACATAATCAATTTTGCGTACTGAAGATGAAAAAATAGGTTCAAGCATTTGGTGAATTATAACCTCAGTTGGGGAAACAAAACTTACTTTTAAAGGCCCATATCTATACTTAAATTCAAAAACTTTATCTTTATCAAAAACTGTAATTTTATTATTATTGGGGTCTGCAATAACAATCTTACCATTGTTATCTACATCAAATCCCT
>PDWI01001269.1_pt1 | contig 40042 bp, 27 predicted proteins | sample 1430891 | NCBI WGS metagenome assembly PDWI01 (sample SAMN01162508, study PRJNA174530) | Oral metagenome, whole genome shotgun sequencing project. | biome: Marine environment; feature: Marine mammal; material: Swab sample of the gingival sulcus; isolation source: swab sample of gingival sulcus... | reverse complement strand
AATTTATATGAAAAAGAATTTCTTTTCAGTAACGAAGTATAGTCTATTTATAGGCTTAACTACGTTTGGTTTGATGACAACATCTTGTCATGATGACCTACAAGAAGGTTTGACTCGTCTAGAAAAAGATGCTAAGCTCCACAATAAACATGTGCATGATCTTAGCTCAAAAATAGATAATGTAAAGTCTTCTTTGGATCAATCAATCGCAGAGCTTAAAGCAAATCTTGAAACAAGAATTGCAAAGCTTGAAGCTGCTCAAGGCAATGAGAAGCTTGCTTTGGAAAAGCAAGTCAAAGAAAATGCTTCTAAGCTTGCAAAACTTGAGGTAGCTAATAAGAGCCTTGAACAAGGATTAGAGGATTTGAAGACTAAGCTTAATGGCTTGAAGTCTACTGCTCAGTCTGAGAAAAATGCTAAAGATCTTAAGGATTTAGCTGGACGTCTTAAAGCAGTCGAAACAATGCTTAAAGGCGTTGATCTAAGTGCTATAAAGACTAATAAGGCTGGTGTCGATGCAAATAAGACTTCTATAGAAAAAAATACTGAAAGTATTTCAGCTCTTAAGACAGCTCTTGAGACATTAAAGCAAGTGAATGCAGACCTTAAGTCAGAACTTAATCAGAAAATTACAAATCTTAAAGATGTTGTTAAGAAAGATAAGGAAGCTCTAGAAACTTACAAGGCTGAGGCTTTGGCTAAGTTCGCTTTGCAATCAGATGTTCTTGATAAGTATCAAGAATTGTTAGGCAAGATTAAGAATCATTCTGAGGAGTTTGCAAAACATAAAGCCTCTACATTGAATACAATCACAGAGTTGAAAAAACGTATTGCTGAGCTTGAGAAGAATGTGAGTGAGGCTGCTGTGAAAAAGGAGGTTGATAAGGCTTTTGAAGCGGCTAAGAAGGATTTGACTGAAAAGCTAGCTAAAGTGAATGAACGTCTTAATGTCCTTGAAAATGCTATTCAGCTTAAGGGTCTAGTTCTTGAGCCAGCTTCATATTATGCGGGTATTGAAGCTATTGACTTGTATGCTTATAAATATCTACCTGTAACGCTTGCTTTTGATGAGTTCAAAGCTGATGCAGATAATAGCTCTACTTCGATTGCAGTAGGTACTACAGAGAAGGTTACTCTTCCTAGCATGGTAGCTATTTATAATGTGAATCCAAGTGGTGCAGAGTTTTATCTAAATAAGGAACTTTATTCTTATGCTGTACTAGATCGTAAGTATCATACTCTACGTTCTGCTCAACAAGTAGCTCAGATTACTGTACACAAAGTTGAACGTGACGATGTGAAGGGACAACTTAAAGTCTTTTCTAGCATGAACTCTGAGGAGTACAATAAGATTAATACTCAAGGGGATAATGTAACGGTGGCAGCTCTTCAATATAAGAAGGGTAAAGATGTCGTTACTTCAGACTACGCAGCTCTATATAATGCGACTTCTTCAATCAAGTTAGCTTATACTGAAGCTAAGGCTATTGACGAAGCTGTAGCTCCTAAGTATCAATCGACTTTCAAACCACAAGAAGATCTTTATACCGATGTAGCAAGTGCTATTGCTGGAGACAACTTTATTGAAGTACCATGCAAACAAGCATCTGTAGACTTGAAAGAATACATTCATACTCTTGCTATCGAGACAGGTAAAGCTCCTAAGTCTATAGATACTAAAGGTAGCGATGATAAGATTCTTGACCAAGGATTCGAATATAAGTTTGCTCTAGTAGGTTATGCTAAGGGTGGAGAACAGCAATCTGCTCACTTCGCTTTCAAAGATGGACACCTCGTACGTCCTCAATCTCTTACTTCTGCAGGAAAACAAGCTGAGTGGGAAGCTACAAAGCAAAAGGTATTTACTAATGAAATCTATCCAATCGTTCTTGTTGTTCTTCATGATAAGGTTAATAAGACTGATGCTGCTTATGGTTTTATGAAGTTTAAGATTGTAGATAAAGCTCCTGTAGTAGCTATGGAGTCTACTCAAGACGCTCTTATTGTTAACTATACACAAGCATGTGGTGATGGGGTTACTTCTGTAGCTAAGGAGCTTGTTCTTGCTCAGACTATCGAAAAGAAACTTGTGAAAGCTCTAGGCATTGATCAAGCTACATTCGACGCTACTTATAAGCCTGACACTAAACTTGACGGATCTCTAACTGTATTTAAGCAGTTCTTCTACAAGAAGTTTAATGAAACAACGCTTCTTAATAGTGATGAACTTCCTGCTGATAAGCAGTTTGGTACAATTAAGTTGGCTGATAAGAAGCTTAGCTGGATGGTAGGTAACGCTGAAGCTTACAGTGCTTTCTCTAAAGAAAAACTAAAAGAGAAGACTGTTTACGTACGTTATATCCTCAAAAATGCTCAAGTGAAGCCTGTAGCTTATAATGACAAGCGTTATAAAGAACTATACGTTAAGTTGACTTGGAAACCTGCGAAGATTAATATTGCTCCTAAGTCGGATCTAGCTTCTGATAAGATCTCAAATATTTGGTTTGCTAAAGACTCTAAGGAGAATGGTTCTGCTGAAATTCACGTCAACCAAGAAGTGCCAAATCAGAATAACGTACAAGGAAATATTAAGTTTAAGCTGACAGGTGCTTTTGCTGGTAACAAGATTCAGTTAGCTGATATAAAAGGTTATGAAGCTCTGAACAAGAGCAAGAAAGCTGAGGTCGTATTCATGACTAAGAATCCTGCAGGAGATAAGTTAATCGGTGTTGATGGAAAAGAATATCTTGTTAAGGCAAATGGTGCAGAGCTTACTGCCGAACTTACAGGAGATGCTAATCCTACAGTGATTGCAGTGCTTAAGAATAACACATCTCTAGATGGAACGCTTCAAGACGTCGAAGTAGAGTATAAAAAGACTGCGAATGACTATGCACAGAATTTGCTTAACTATAGAAAGTCTGAAGCTGAAAATGCTGCAGATAATACTAAGCCTGTAAATGAGAATATCTATGCAGAGGGCGAAACTTTGAGAATCTTCCTAGCTCTTAAGGCTAAGACTTGTGCTCCTAAGACTGGAGATGATGATGTCGAAGTACCAGTTGATAATAGTATCATTCCATTGCGTATTGATCGTCCTGTAAACGTTAAGCTTAATCCTGAAAAAGCTACAAGCGTTCAAGATGCTGCCATTTCTGGTACTCAGAAAGTTCCTGTGAATCTTGAGTTCTTTGACTGGCGTAATATCAGTTTTGATGATCCAAATCTTCCTAATGAAAGAATGCTTTGGGACTACTACAATGTTTCAATCATTGAAAAGGGTAAGACAGAAATCACTACTAACCTGAAACTTGTTAAGGGTGGAGCTGGTACACTTGGTATAACAAAACTAATTGATGTGAACCCTAACCTAAGTATTAACTTCATTGGAAAGACTGGTAATATTGGTATCGATGAAACTTATGATGGCGTAGATCACAACCGTTTTGGCTATATCTCTTATGAAAATAACGGATTGCAGATCAGTGAAGACTTCATCGTTCGTGTACCTATTATCATCACTTACAGCTGGGGTAAGGTTGATAGCTATATTGATGTTACGATCAAGGGTACAGAAAGTGCTAAGAAAAACTAAATATTAGTGTTGTAATGAATTAAGGAATTGGAGGGGAGGGAAACTTCCCCTCCTTTCATAAATAAGAACTAAACTATGCAAAAAAGTAGGTCTTGGCTATTCCTCATTCTTCTTCCCCTATTGGTTTTGTCTGCTTGTCAAGAGAATAAGACACAGGCTAAGGAGACAGCCTCTCCTTTGACGAGTTTTGAGGCTAGTCTTACAGCTCAAGATACGCTAGTCGTAAAGAAACTTGTTGATAAGTTCTTTGGCCAAATTGTTCGGGGCGAAGCTTATAAGTCTGCCGATATGCTCTACGAATGTGTACGTGATAAGGGCATAAATCATTATGTTCCACTATCGAATGAGGCAAAAGATAAGGCTTTAGAGGTGCTTGAACTCATACCTATTAAGAACTATGAGCTTCAATATATGAAATTTGAAGCTTTTAATAAGAATGAACTTGGCGTTAAGCTAATTATTGATGAGGGACAAGATGCGATAACTGAGAAATCTGTAGATATGATTATTTGTCCACTCTATTTAACTGGAGCTTGGGTTCTGAGTATGCATAAGTAGAGATTTTGTCGTAGAACTGAAACAAGATAGATCTTTAAGCTTTTTAGATATAGGTCTTTATGAAGAAAGAAATAAAGAGAAGGCTTGGTTTGTAACAACCAAGCCTTCTTTTTTTTTATCTTAGGGAAGAAACTTTTATTTCGTTGGGAACATTTTTTGAAACCTTTGGGAAGAAATAAATGACTCGTTGGGACAATTTTTTTGAGCTTGTTTTGAGCTTTGTTTTAAGTTAAGGTTAAGAGGAGATCGCTTCAGCCTTGGACTTGAAATTTTTCATCTGTGAAGGCAAATCTTTTTTAGTATAAATGCGTGATTACTTGCATATTTCCTTTTTTTTTTGTTACTTTGCACTTCGAATGCAGAAACTCTAATGATGCTAAGGGTCTCAGTTATTCTAATCAGTTATAAATAAAGAATATAAATAAACCGAATAGAAATGTCTAAGATTTGTCAGATTACAGGTAAGAAGGCTATGGTCGGTAACAACGTTTCACACTCAAATAAGCGCACGAAACGTCGTTTTGACGTAAACCTTTTCACTAAGAAGTTTTATTGGCCTGAGAATGACTGCTGGGTAATCCTTAAAGTATCAGCAGCAGGTCTTCGTGTAATTAATAAAGTTGGTATCGATGCTGCAATCAAACGTGCTGCAGAAAAAGGGTATCTTAACGCATAAAAAGCAAGAAGAAAATGGCAAAAGCAAAAGGAAATAGAGTACAGGTAATCCTAGAATGCACAGAGCATAAGGAAAGTGGAATGCCTGGAATGTCTCGTTATATCACTACGAAGAATAGAAAGAATACGACTGAACGTCTTGAGTTGAAGAAATACAACCCAGTACTTAAGCGTATGACTGTACATAAAGAAATCAAGTAAAATTTAGGAGGATAAGGAAATGGCAAAGAAAGCAGTTGCATCATTTAAGAAAGCCGATGGTCGCACTTACTCAAAGGTGATCAAGATGGTAAAGTCTCCTAAGACTGGAGCTTATACATTCCAAGAAGAAATGGTTCCTAACGAAGCCGTTAAGGAATTCTTCTCTTAAGGAATAAGCGTTAAAACGAAACATCTATCTAGATAAGAACTCCCATGAGTTCAGAGTATTGTCTAGATTAAGATCATACTTAAAGTGCTGAGATCTCGTATGAGGCTTCTCAGCACTTTTCTTTTTAAGAAAGAAAAAATAAAAGACAGATCCGCATGAAACAAGTGGAAAAGAGCCAGAATACATTAGATTTAGAGCAAAAGCCTCTTAGATCGCTACTCTTACATTATACAATTCCATCCTTGGTGGGTACGATGGTCGTGGCAATGTACAATGTCGTTGACCGTATATTCATTGGACAGGGAGTAGGGGAGTTTGCTATTGCAGGCTTGACCTTAACCTTCCCAATCTTGATTTTCCTACAGGCATTCGGAATGCTTATTGGCGTTGGAGCTTCATCTCGTGTATCCATTGCTTTAGGACAAAAGGATTCTGATGGGGCTGAAAAGATTCTAGGGAATGCTATCTTTCTAACCTTGATAAGCCAAGTCCTAACCATCATACCAACGCTTATATTCTTAGAACCACTTCTTCGGATGTTTGGTGGTAGTGAACGAACTATTCCCTTCGCAGTAGAATATTTGCAGATTGTAGTTCCTGGACATCTCTTCTCGACTTTATGTTTTAGTTACAACTCTATCATGAGGGCTTCAGGTTATCCTAAAAAAGCCATGTACACGATGCTGATCGGTGCTGTCATCAATACAGTGCTAGATGCCGTATTTGTTTATGTTTTTGATTGGGGAATCGCTGGAGTTGCTTGGGCTACAGTGATAGCAATGATTGTATCAGCTGCTTTTGTTATGTGGCATTTCTTTAAGAAGTCAAGCTCAGTTCACTTCGAACGTAAGAATATGGTCTTCTCTCTTCCTACAATTCTCTCTATTGTGAGCATTGGCTTGTCGCCTTTTGCGGTACAATTGCTTGGCAGTCTTGTTACAATTCTCTTCAATAGAAGCTTCATTTCGGTATCGGAAAACTCCGTTCAGGCAGATCTTTGCATTGCTGCCTACGGAGTGATTAACAGTTATGCCATGATTGCGGTAATGTTTATTCTAGGTGTGGCTCAAGGTATGCAACCCATTGTTGGCTATAATTTCGGTGCAGGCTTATATGAGCGTGTTCGTCGTACCTTTAAGGTCTGTGCATGGGTAAATACGGGAGCAGCCTTCCTCTTTTCTGTCTTTGCTCTGCTCTTCCCTTATTTCGTTGTACGCATCTTTACGAATAGTCCTACACTGATAGACGTTTCTACGCATGCTGTCGTTTGTTGTCTTTTTGGCTTCACTTTTGTCGGTTATCAGATTACCGCAACACAGTTCTTGCAGAGTCTTGGTCTTGCGAAGGATTCATTTATTCTCAGTATCTCACGACAATCATTTTTCTTAATACCACTTATCCTGATTCTTCCTCAAATGTTTGGTCTTGATGCTGTGTGGTATTCATCTGCTTACTCAGATATTTTAGCAGGTCTGCTTGGAATTTTTATGATTAATCGTGTGATGAATAGGGTGCTTGTAAGCAAGGTCGCTTAGTTTCGCAATGCTTTATTTTCTACTATCCTTAATCCTTAGAGTTTTACTCTACCCATATCTAATTTTTAAGGCTTCAGCTATCTTTACCGATGGTCGACGTCGTCTTTTAGCTGGGTTTCTTTTAGTAGAAAGTATGGCGAGCGTTCTTAATATCCTCGTACTTTTTTGCTCTTCTGATCTGTTAGATCTCTTCCTTGTATTGGATTATTTTGTATTCTTCTGCTTGATGTTTGGAATTGCCTTCCTAATCGGCGTGAATCTCTTACTCAAACTTATCTTTCATTTCAGGGGTAAAAGCTTAAATATCTCTTATGGACACTATCGTAAATATGCTCAACTAATTGCAATCCTTTGCTGTAGCTTTACACTTTTCTTGGGACTGTATGCCTATCATCAGGCTACGACAGCTCACCTTGTACGTAGGAGCTTGGAGTTGAGTGCTTATAAAAATCCAGATGGAAGCCAGAAACATCTACGCATTGGCTTACTTTCAGATTTGCATATTGGAGCAAGTCTGAATAAGAAGCTCTTAAAGTCATCGATTCGTCTGCTTATGGCAGAAGAGCCTGAGCTAATCCTTGTCGCAGGTGATTACGTCGATCGAAGAGCTGAATACTTGTACGACAGCGAAGTGATCCAAATGATGAAAGAGCTGAAGGCTAAGTATGGTGTCTTCTTCACTTTGGGCAATCATGAGTATCGCCTCGATACTACGAGAAATTGCTCATGGGTTAAAGATTGCCTTGGGGCTAAGCTACTCATTGATTCCGTTGTTTATCCAGCAGATAGCTTGATTAATCTCATCGGACGAGATGACAGGAAACATAAATCTCGTAAAAAGATTGAGGATTTTAAGGATGAACTTCTTCCGAATCGTCCAACAATTCTTTTGGAGCATACGCCTCATGCAGTGGATAGTTTGGCTACAGCACCTATTGATTTAGCCTTCTATGGGCATACTCATGGCGGACAGATCTTCCCCATGCACCTAGTCGTTTATATGCTCTATGGCATGGTTCATGGCTCTTATCAGAGAGCAGGGACGGAAGTCTACGTGTCAAGTGGTCTAGGTGCAGGACGAACGCCCTTTCGTCTTGCCTCACAGAGCGAAGTTATTATCTATGATTTATACTGGAAGTAATCTCTGAGGTAATCGTCTCTAAAGCTTAAAACTATGGCAAAGAAGAAAACAAAATATTACGTTGTTTGGGAGGGTATGAATACAGGAATCTTCACATCTTGGGACGAATGTCTTCGGAATGTGAAGGGTTATCCCAAGGCAAAGTACAAGAGTTACGAGCGAAGAGAAGAGGCTGAGGATGCCTTTAGAAATGGTTATCATATAGCCCAACAAGAAGCTAAAGAGCAAGCGAAAAAGCCTCAACTTAGAACTGAGCATTTGGGACAATTGAGCCTTCCAGCTCTATGCGTAGACGCCGCCTGTTCAGGCAATCCAGGTCTTGTGGAGTATCGTGGTGTGTGGCTAGACGAAGCGGGTGGGCAAAAGGAGATCTTCCGACAAGGACCTTTTCGACAAGGGACAAATAATATAGGTGAATTCCTCGCCCTTGTTCATGGCTTGGCTCTACTCGATAAACAGCAAGTTCAAGCTCCAATTTATTCTGATAGCCGTACAGCGATGTCTTGGGTAAGAAAGAAATCTTGCCGAAGTAAGCTCCAAAAGACTGCTCAGAATCAAGAAATCTTTGCTCTTGTTGAGCGTGCTGAACTATGGCTCAATAATAATCCTATTAGGCAAGAGATTCTCAAATGGGATACGAAGACTTGGGGAGAGATTCCTGCTGACTTTGGGCGGAAGTAACTTGTATTTCGTCTACTTATAACTAAGTTTTTTTTTACTCCTAAGCTCCTCTTAAATAATGGCTTGGACGAAGCTGTGAAATTGTTGGGAACGTTTTAAGAAATCTTAGGGAAGATTTTTTGAAATGTTCCCTAGGTTTTGATAAAATCTTAGGCAAGAAATGATCCGTTCTTCATTTTGTCCAATTCTTCCCTTGGATAGCTTCTACCGATTTAATGAATATTTCCTGTCGAATGGGTGCATATATTAGAAATAATTCTTATTTTTGAAGAACAGTTTAATATATAGAATATTTTTAGCTATGGAGTTTAAGAAATTGCATTTACCTAAATTTGATCTTGATGCTATCGTAAAACTCTTTTTTTACGTCCTAGTACTGATCACGTTTATAGCCTACTTCGTCTGGCAAGAAAGCTGTCCTAGATTCTTTATGTACACAGGTTTCGCAGCTATAGGCTTACGTCTGATTCATTATTGCTTCATTTGGTTTAGGTCTAAGTAAGATTTGGAAAAACGTCAGCTTTTGTTTATATTTGTAAATAGATAACTAATAAATAACCTAAAGAATATTGCCTATTGAGAGAGCTTTACATACTTGTTTTTTAAGAATAAATCAATAAAACTTATTGATATGAATAGATATGTAAATAGAAGCGATGATGAACTTATTCGCTTGTATCAGCAAGGCGTAAGTGAAGCCTTTGATACCCTCTTGATGCGATATGATGAATATATCCACACTTATATAAGATTTTCAATCAACGATGAAGACCTCTTGGAGGATATTTTCCAAGAAGTGTTTATCAAGGTTATGACGGTAATACGCTCAGGGCGTTATACTGCTCAGGGACGCTTCAAACAGTGGCTTAGTCGTATTACTCATAATCGTATTATGGATCACTTCCGTCAAGAGAAAAATAGTCCATATACGATGGATAAAGATGCTTGTGAACGACTAGGCTTTCAAGATGATAGTCTCAACAGTGAGGAGCTGATGCTTCTAAAAGATAATCTCTCTGACCTAGAGCTCTATATCTCTCGTTTGGATCAAGAACAGCAGGACGTCCTACGTATGCGTTTTTGGTACAGTATGAGTTTTAAGGAAATAGCCGAGGAGAAGGAGATTAGTATTAATACAGCTCTTGGTCGTATGCGTTATGCTCTGAAAAATCTTCGTAAGCAGTTTGTACAATAAAAGGAGGAGTTAATACGTTTAATGTATGAAGCCGTCGAAAGGCTCTCATAACAGAATTGATAATTAAACGTATTGCGTATGACTGATTGTTACCCTTTTATTAAATCTGCTGAAGAATGTGAATTTATTATCCGTGATGCAGAAGTAAAGCGTCAGGGAATCAAACATCAACAATCCTTGGTCCTTTTGAAGACTTTGGCTCGGCTGATTTAAGACTGTATTATAAATGAAAAAAACGATCGTATCACCCTCGCTATTATCAGCAAACTTCCTTAACCTTGAGGCTGATATTAAGATGATCAATGTAAGTGAGGCTCAGTGGCTTCACATTGACATCATGGATGGCGTCTTCGTACCAAATATTTCTTTTGGCTTCCCAATTTTAGAAGCTATAGCTCCTTTACTCAAAAAAGAGCTAGATGTTCATCTGATGATTGAAGATCCTATGAAGTTTGTTCGGCAGTTTGCTAAGCTAGGTGTGGCTACAATGAATGTACACTACGAAGCGGTTACTCATCTTCATCGTGCAGTTTCTGCTATTCGTCAGGAAGGTATGAAGTCAGCTGTTACCTTGAATCCACACACTCCTGTAGAAGTTCTGACAGACATCTTGGAAGACTTAGATATGGTCTTGCTGATGAGTGTGAACCCTGGTTATGGTGGTCAGAAATTTATTCCGCGAACACTTGATAAGGTGCGACGCTTGAAGCAAATGATTGATGAGCGAGGTTTACCAACCCTAATCCAAGTAGATGGGGGAGTGAACCAAAAAACAGGTCAAGAGCTTGTGAGTGCTGGAGCTGATTCTTTAGTTGCTGGGAGCTATGTCTTTGGACATGCTGATCCTCTTGAAGCAATTGCTGGTTTACATGCTTTGATGCCTTAGTTTATGTTTGAGCTGTCGGATCTTAGTTTCCGAGAAGCTTTTCTTCTGAATGTGAGGTCTTATTGGCGAAGAGTGCCTGCACTTATGCCTCTAAGTCTGCTCTTAATCGCATTTTATTTGAACTTAGTTCTTCCTATAGAGTGGCTCTGTCTAGGGCTTTCTATAGGATTTTTTCTTTTTTTTATTGTTCATGTTTTATCGAAACGTAGGGACGGTTTTACAGGTTCTGTTCCATGGATGCAAGGAGCATATCGCTTGGGAATTTTCCTTTCTTTGCTCTGCTTATTTTATTTTCGAATAAGACTTTTCCCTGATTTTAAGCTCCCTTTTTTTAAAACTATTGTACAAAGTACCGAGGGGCTAAGGCAGAAGTTACTCTTACTCCTTTCTACTTCGGAACTTTCCTCCTCAGCACAATTGCTCTCTAAGGCGATGGCTCTCGGCTTTATTGACAAAGGCTTTAAGGGGTACATGCTACGGCAACAATTTGTGTCAAGTGGAGTAGCTCACATCTTAGCCGTTAGTGGATTTCATCTTGGCTTAGTGATGACTGCTCTTATGCTGATGCTTCGTCGCTTAACTCGTACAGCTTGGGGACAAGTGATCCAATTTATTCTTCTCCTTTTTGCTATAATATTTTTTGTTCTCCTCACGGGAGGAGCAAAACCAACTCTAAGAGCTGGACTAATGCTCGCACTCTATTTATTCGGTCGTCTACTTCGTCGCCCAGTTTCTATGCCTAACCTCTTATGTATTTCTCTTTTAACCTTGTTGCTCTTAAGCCCTAGCAGTATCTATCGTGCAGGCTTGTGGATCTCGCATGTAGCAGTACTATCCATTTATCTTTTCTATAGGTCATTCCTTCGTTTAGTTAGGAAGCGTTTAGCTCGTCCTGTATTTTGGTTGTGGGAGAGCCTATGTTTAAGTTTCTCTGTGCAAATATTGGTTATACCTCTTTGCTTCTTCTTTTTCGGTTCTGTCTCGTGGAGTTTTATTTTCACCTCTCTTCCGATAAGTCTTTTAGCTTCACTCTTTATCCCGTTGGTATTCCTTTATTTACCTTTTGCCTGTATGGGCTTTGCTCCGAAGCTACTGCTTTATTTGATTAATGCTCTAGCTTATACGATTGATGGGATAAGCCTATTCTTCTCTAAGATTGATTGTTTATATCAAGAGTTCGAACTTCCTTTTTCATGCCTATTGCTCTATTATTTTGTTCTAGTAATTATCTTATTCGTTCTAAAAACAAAAGAGGATCTTGCCCAAGCAAGACCCTCTTTGTACTAGAATTTTTATTCTTCTTTTGGGTGCATTAGTGATGATGTCCTGCTGGTTCAGATAGCTCTGCAGCTACAAAGAATGCTCCTTTTTGAATGAATTGAGCAGACTTATCCATTTCCTCTAAGAAGGTTAAGGCTGTATAGCCTAATTCTGTCTGACCTCTGATGACTTCGACAGCCTTAAAATCAAAATGTTCTCCCTCATCTTCATGCTCTTCTTTGCCTTGATGAGCTTCGTCTTTCTCTTCAACAAGCATATAGATAAAGTCCTTTCCGTTATTATGTACGATTGCTTCTTCTGGAATAACGGCTTGCTTCTTGCTACTTCCTGCACTAACTAAGCCTGTTATATTCATGCCATCGATGAAATGCTTCTCATAACGTTCTAGCTTGCAGTGTACAACAATCGTATGACTATCCTTCTCAAAGCTCGAACCAATGGAATAAACCGTAGCATCATATTCTTGCTTTGGATCGTTTGTGAGCGTAAAATGAATCGTTTGTCCCAGACGAATCTTGGCTAAGTCTTGCTCATAAACATTTAGTTCTAGGTGCAAGCCAGAGTTGTCAATGACTTCAGCTATTGGAACTGATGCTTCAAGGTAAGTACCTAGAGGACTATAAACTTGGCTAACAATCCCTGAAATGTCAGAACGTATAGCAAGCTTCGATTGGATCTGTCCCTCTGGGAGATTGTTTGGGTTTAGACCAATCTGCAGAAGTTTAGAGTATAAAGCTTGATGTCTAGCTTTAGTTTTAATATGTTCAGCTTTAGCCTCTTGGTGTTTCTTCTCAGAAACTCCACCTTCTTTCTTGAGCTTCTCTTGTCTTTGATAGTTTGCTTCGGCAAGGAGGTGGAGAGCTTTGTTTTGCCAGTACTCTTCCTGTAGTTGAATCATTTCGGGAGATTTGATATAAGCGATGACTTGATTCTTTTGAATCTTGTCTCCTGAGTGAATGAGTACTTGGCTAATTTTTCCAGCATACATGCTTGAAATGATTGCCTTGTGGCTATTAGGTAGGCGAAGTGATCCGTTTGCTCTAATACTTTCGTTGAGAGCTTTGTATTCAAGAGGAGCAAGTGTTATGCCGACTGTTTCCATCTGCTTCTTACTGATTTCGGCAACCTTTTCTTCTTCCTTATGTTGTGTTGCTTGTTTTTTGTGCTGATGGCCAGTTTGTTCGTTGCCATGTTTGTGATTATGCTCCTTATGATTGTTTCCTTCTGAAGTACAAGCATTGGAGATTAGGAGCATGAAGCAAAAACTAATAAGTCTCAGATTGAGCGTTTTTTTAGATGTATTCATTTCCTTACTTTTATTTATTGCATAGTGCATATAGGTTAATAATATAGATGTTGAGCATGAGACTACTAGCTATGTAGCTTGAGCGAATCTGATTAACAGATTCGATTGCTTGAGTATAAGCTAGGTAACTACTGTCTCCGAGTTCGTAACTTTTTTTAGCTAGGCTGAGAATCTTCTCAGCTTCAGGTAGAGCTTTTTCCTTATAAAAGAGGTAACGCTTCTGTTCTTGGAGGTAAGTTTGCAGAAGGTCGGCACATTCGTATTGTAAGTTGCAATCCGCCTGTTTGACTTCTAGTTCCTTCGCTTCTATTCGAAGCTTACTTGCCTGAACTTTTGCATTCGAAGAGAAAATATTTAGGGGAATAGACAACCCAATGCTGAAAGAACTTAGCCGATCATTCAGATTAAAGTATACATCCTTCCCATTAATTGTTTGCATGCCTACTGCCGATTGGTTCTGATAAGCTAAACTTATATCGGGCAGTTGCTCGGAGATGGTCAGTTGCTTCTCAGCTTTCAGAGCATCAATCTCAAGTTTTAATCTTTTGAAGGCTAGGTTCTCTTGAATGAAGTCTAGTACTTCTTGCTCATTGAAGGAACGAACCTTTAGATCTAGGCTTAAGTTGATATTAAGTTCCGTAAGTCCACAGATAAGCATCAGTTGATTCTTTAGACTGTTGAGTTTAACTTCATCTTCTTGACGCTCAAAGTCAATACTTTTTGACTTCATCTCTGCTAAAGCGTAGGCTTGAGGGCTATCTTCCCCAGCATCCGAACGTTCCTTGACAAGCTTGAGATAAGTCTGGTAAACCTTACTTAATTCCAGATTGTAGCTAAGTTCTGCCTCTTTGTGGCGAATCTTCTCACAAAGGATACGTACAGCTTGACGAATTTGACTCTTCTTTATGTCTAAGTCTAGCTCCGCTATACGACTTTGAGCCTTCAATTTTTTGTGTCGAGCGAAGAATACGCTAGGAAATGGCAAGGTTTGGCTAATCTCTAGGGCGAGATTATTCTCTGGTCCGTCATAATGTCCATATTGTGCGTTGAAGTTTAACTTCTCTAGCTCAAAAGCTGTAGCTTTTAGCCTTTTGCTCGCCTGTGCTTCTAGAACTTGTGCCTGAACTTGTCCATTGTTCTGAAATGCTAGTTGGATTAAGTCCTCTTCATTGAGCTTTGAGCTAACTGCTGTTTGCACATCATGTCCTTGGGCTGTTCCTGTTATTGGGTACAGTATAAGGATTAGTAATGAGATATATAGGTATATTCTGTTCATCTGTTGTCGGATAATTATGTAGGTTTGAGTATTGTAGTCATTATTTTCTGCAATCTGTTGGGGCTTTTTTTCCAAGTGTATAGGCTTCTGCTTGCAAGACTTTGTCAGGATTAACGAGACTATGTCTCACTTTTAAGGGCTTAGCCTTACCTTGGTAAACGTAGCGAAACTTTGGATTCTCATAAGCCTTTGAAAAAAGATCTTGCTCCGCCTTGTAGCATGGAGCCTCGATCCCTAGAAGTCCTAGAATTGATACGGCTAAAAGATCGGAAGAGAATGCTTTATCCTTAGCTTCTCTAATCTTGAACCAAAGGCTAGGAGCAAGGCTTTTCATCTGAGAGCTGAGGTAAATCATCATAGGGATTGTTGCTCCGCCAAGTGAAAGATAATGTCCTGCATACTGAGGTCTGTCAGAAACGTCAAAGAGAGCTTCTCCATGGTCGGATAAATAGATGATAATCGATGGGATATCCTGATTAGCTTTCAGTATCTCTGAAACAATATAATCGTTGTAATAGATTGTGTTTAGGTACTGAGCTAGGATTTCTTTTCGAGGATTATCTAGATCTGTTTGATGCTCCAAATCACTTTTATCAAAGCGAGCAAAAGATTGTGGGTATCTAGATTTGTATTGTCCGTGAGATCCCATAAGGTGTACGATGTCGAAAACGTATTTCTCCCTTTGTTGCTCTTGATACAAGCTAGCCCTTTCTTGTACTAAGGGGAGAAGTTCTCCATCTTGTTGCCCTGAAGCAGTAAAAACAAGCCGATCCATAATCTGTCTGATTGCTGGGGGGAAGTTTCCTCCAAGACCTGAATTAATCTGACCGTTGAGATAGCTTCGATCTGTGTAGCCTGCTTCTTTCAAAACAATAGGAAGAAGTGGTTTGTCGTACCATTCTCCCAAATCATTATTAGCCTTAGTACTTAGCATGTTTGGTACAGCTTCAATTGTATATACGGCAGAAGATACAACATCTGAGAAAAGAATCACTTCATCGTTGCGAACAAGTTTGTTTAGCTGAGGCGTATTCTCCAGTGGATAACCATAACAATTCATGAAGTCTGCCCGTGTGGTTTCTCCAATGATTAGGATTAACTTGTGAGGGGGGAGCTTCGGCTTACAGACCTGTTCCTCATTGTTTTGAGAGTTGAACTGCATACTTGCTTCAATCTTCTCTTGCATCTTAATGTTTGTTAGGATAGATAGGATTATTCGATCCATTGTTGTCATGCGACTTGGGGGAATCTCTCCCAGATCTCCAGCTACAGTCTGATAGGTACTACTGAACTTTGTCAACCCAATGAGGAACATCGGCGTGAGTATAAGTAAGCAGAATCCTCGACTAATCAGACGAGATGACGGACTTTTAAGACTATTGTCTAATCTTCTGAGGAGCAGTTTAGCTATTAGTAGGATTAATAAATTCACAGCCAAGGCAGAAATACTTTGAGTATAGAGCTCAATATTGGTGTAAATCTGGAAGAACTCTTTGGCTTCGTTGCTATTGCTTGCTAAAAGTAAGACTAAAGTAGAGCCATCGAAGAGAGATTTATTCAGTTCCCAAAGCATGTGTTCTCCCAAGTAAAGGATAGACGCAATAAAGAGAACAAAACAAGTCGCAAGCTTGAAGCGGAAAGGGTTCTTAATTGCTGAGAGCAAGACCAAGATCCCAATAGACCAAAATGCTGGGAGTAAGCACATCAACCACTCCGATTGATCCTGAAGATCTGGAGCTAATGAGTAAGAATACTCTAGATTAATGCTGAAAAAGAGGCAAAAGATATAGATGGCTATATAGCTATTACGCAAGAGCCTATCTAGATAATGTCTATCTTTCTCAATATGATTGGTGTAAATCATAAATTATGTGTCTAGATTGTGAAGCTACTTAGCCTTGTTTGTTTCATCTTTGTCCTTGGCAAATATAGAATATAGGATAGGAAGGACAAAAAGTGTCAAAAAGGTTGCTGAAACTAAGCCTCCAATTACAACCGTTGCAAGTGGACGTTGGACTTCAGCTCCCGCACCTTGACTTATCGCCATTGGGAGGAATCCTAAACTTGCAACCATTGCTGTCATTAAGACGGGGCGAAGACGTTCTTCTGTCCCTCGTAGGATTCGCTCTATTAGAGGGATTTCTTCTTGCTCCATTTGGCAGAATGTCCCAATAAGTACGATACCATTGAGTACAGCCACTCCAAAGAGAGCAATAAATCCGACCCCAGCACTGATTGAAAATGGCATAGATCTGAGCCAAAGTGCAGCAACACCTCCAATAGCACTCATTGGGATTGCAGTAAATATTAGCATAGCCCATCGGAATGAATGGAAGGTTACGAAAAGGAGTAAGAAGATAAGTAGTAGGGAGATGGGTACGGCGATAAAGAGACGTTGCTTAGCTCTTTGTAGGTTCTCGAATTGACCTCCATAAGTGATGTAATAGCCTGTGGGAAGTCTGAGGGACTGAATCTTTTGGTCAAGCTCATTGATGATGGTTTCGACGTCTCGCCCACGTACATTGAATCCTATAACGATACGTCGTTTACCCTCCTCTCTACTGATTTGTGCAGGCCCAGGTTTGTAGTTAATCTTAGCAACTGCTCCAAGTGGAATGAGTAATCCTTCATCGTTTTGGATTGGGAGATTGCGGACGTCTTCAATGTCTGATCGGTTGTTCTCTTTGAGGCGAAGAACTAGATCAAAGCGTCGCTCATCTTCGTAGACTTCTCCTGCCGATTGTCCAGCAAAAGCAGTGTTAACTGCAGTGTTCGCATCCTCAATACTTACCCCATAGCTTGCTAATCGTAGGCGATTATAATTGATGTTTATCTGAGGAAGTCCTTTTACACGTTCAAGTTGTGGATTCGCTACTCCCTCAATCGTGTTGAGTATTTCGCTAATTTGTTCAGCACATGAGCTTAAACTATCTAGGTTCTCTCCAAAAATTTTAACAGCTACGTCCTGACGGACACCTGTCATTAGCTCATTAAATCGCATTTGTATAGGCTGGTTCTTTTCAAAGAATACCCCTGGGATTGCTCCTAAGGCTTCAAGCATCTCTTCGCCTAGTTCCTCATAAGTTTTACTTGGGTTGCTCCATTCAGAAGGATCTTTTAGCATGATCATTAAGTCTGTAGCTTCTGGAGGCATAGGGTCTGTGGGTACTTCAGCTGAGCCTGTCTTACCAATGACCATCTTTACCTCATCAAAAGACTTGATTATTCGTGAAGCTTGCATAGAAGTCTCTATACTCTGTGATAGAGATGTCCCTTCGGGCAGAATACAGTGAAAGGCAAAGTCGCCCTCTTGTAGCTGAGGAATGAATTCTCCTCCAAGACGAGAGAAACCAATCAAGCTACAAACGAATAGGATGATTGTGGTAATTAGAATGGCGTAAGGCTTGCCTAGAGCTTTCTTGAGCAGAGGAGCGTACCAGCTCTTTGCTTTGTTCATGAGCCTCTCTGAGAAAGAAATACTTGACTGGTAGCTATTCTTCAAGAAGATTGCACACATCATAGGGATATAGGTTAGCGAGAGAATCAAAGCTCCGATGATAGCAAAGCTCACAGCTAGAGCCATAGGTATAAACATCTTACCCTCAATACCGACAAGTGTGAGGATTGGGATATATACAATTAAGATAATAATCTCTCCAAAGGTTGCAGAGCTACGAATCTTACTAGCTGATTGGTACACTTCTTCGTCCATTTCTTCTTGGCTAAGTAAACCCTGCTGTCCTTTCCTCTGAGCCAAGTGATGTAAGCTTGCTTCGACTACGATGACTGCACCATCTACGATCAGTCCGAAGTCTATTGCCCCTAGGCTCATCAGATTAGCACTGATACCGAAGGCTTCCATCATTCCGAGTGCAAAAAGTAATGAGAGCGGAATAGCAGAGGCAACAATAAGACCTGCTCGGAAGTTCCCAAGGAAAAGAACCAATACAAAGATGACAATTAAAGCACCCTCAATAAGGTTTTTTTCAACCGTTGAGATAGCTCGTCCTACAAGTTCGGTACGATCCAGATAAGGAATCAGTTCAATATCTTCAGGTAGTGAGTTTTGAATTTGAGGTAGTTTGCTCTTAATCCTTTGAGCCACATCATGACTATTTTCGCCTTTGAGCATCATGACAATACCCCCAACGGTTTCACTTGTTCCGTTGTAGGTTAAAGCTCCGTAGCGTATAGCCGAACCCATTCTTAGTTCTGCCACATCTCTAATTAAGAGTGGAGCTTCGCCCTCATGCTTGCGAAGGCATATTTTTCCAACATCTTCAAGCGAATTAATCATTCCTACAGAACGAATAAAATAAGCGTTAGGCTTCTTGTCAATGTAAGCTCCCCCTGTATTCTGATTCCCTTTTTCTAGGGCTTCGAAGATTTCTCCCAAGCTGATGCCCATTGCTCTAAGACGATTGGGATCAATGGCTACTTCGTATTGTTTGACTTTACCCCCGAAGCTGTTAATTTCTGCGACACCTTTTGTGCCAATTAATTGACGGGCTACAATCCAGTCTTGCATCGATCTCAGATCTTGTAAGCTATACTTCCTTTCAGCTCCTTCTTTCGGCTGGATAATGTATTGGTAAATCTCTCCTAGACCTGTACTAACAGGAGCTAGCTCTGGTTCTTCAACACCTCTTGGGAGTTTCTTGGCAACTTCTAGAAGGCGTTCGTTGATAAGCTGTCGTGCTAGGTAGACGTCCATGCTCTCTTCAAAAACAACCGTAATAACTGATAGTCCAAATCGAGAAATACTTCTCAGCTCTACAAGGTCTGGTAGGTTCCCAAGGTTTTGTTCAATGGCAGAAGTTACTAATTGCTCTACCTCCTGCGTCGCAAGGCTTGGGCAGGTCGTAATAACTTGTACCTGATTATTGGTGATATCTGGTACTGCATCAATATCAATACGTGTCATGCTCCAAATCCCCCAAAGGGCAAGAGCTAGCGTCATCAAGGCAATTAATACTTTATTTTTGATGCTGTAATGAATAATTTTATCTAATAATTGATTCATATTATTAAATGGTTTATAAAGGAGAAGTCTAAGGATTATTAGACCCTTCTTAAGAATAATGTATGAATGATTGTAGCAAGTGGTTAACTTGCTGGAAACTTCGGACGAAGTTCTACTTATTAGACAAGGCTGAGTTTAGGAGGTAACCAAATATCCCGACTGTCGTTATTGGGGATTGATGAGGTGTTTTCAATGAAAAGCTCTTTCTGGTAGCCTCGGTTTGAAGGCTCTTCTGTGTAAAGGCTTAGAGTTGAAGGTAGGAGCTGAACCCCACAACAGGAACAAATACATAGGGGATTACATTCATGGCTTTCCGATGAATCATGTTTATGCGTCTCTGAGTGGTGATAGTCTTTAGTCTCAGATGCTATTTGTTGCTCATGTTGATACTCCGAAACGAAGAGATCCGTATCGGCACATGGGAAGCAAGATAGTCCCAAAATATAGACAATCATGAGATATAAAAAGCCTTTCATCGAAGCAAAGATACAGAAATTTTATTATTTGTAAAAGGCTTGAGAAGACAATCTCCTTGTTCATAAAATATGTAGATAAGCTGTTCATATCCCTATTTTTTAGCAAGAAATTGATCACCTCCTGCTAAAAAATAAACAATTTTTCAGGATAGTGTAAGTTCTTGATTGTGAGACTTTAAGAATTTCTACCTAATACATGGTAAAATCTTCCCAAAGAAATAAAAAAATCGTTGGGAAGGTTTCTAAATCTCTTCCCAACGATTTAATAAAAAGTAGGCTTAGTTTTGAAATCTCTTTCTAAGCAGTAGTTTTTAGTCTTTGGATACTTCGTTTTTTTTGTCTGCAAAATCTTGAATAATATCCTCAACACGAGGGCGACAGCCTCCACAGATTCGTCCGATGTGAAGCTCTGAAGCTAGCTCATTAAAACTTGAGTAGCCTTTTTCTTGCAAGACTTTATCAATTCTCTTGCGTTTGATGTGTAAGCAATTACATACAATCTTCTCGCCTTTCACCGAAGTCTCTGATTTTATCTCCCTAAGAGGAAAATACTTGGTACTTTGTTAAAGTCAACTTTTTGCTTAGCCCAAGCCGAGAGTGTCTGAGTTTTAATGAAAGAACTCTCTGCCGTTAGATTAGACGCTATACAGAGTTGTGTCGTTGGACGGCATTGTCTGATTAATTCTTGCAAGAGTTTCTCATTGCGGTAGGGTGTTTCGATGAAAATCTGAGTACAACCTTTATTCGCTTTAGCTTCAAGTTCCTTGATTGCCTTGCTTCGCTGATCATCTTTGATGGGTAGATAACCATTAAAGGTAAAGCTCTGTCCGTTAAAGCCTGAGCCCATAAGTGATAGAAGAATCGAAGATGGTCCAACAAGTGGTACGACCGTTAGTCCCTTTTTCTGGGCAATAGCTACAACATCACTCCCTGGGTCTGCAATAGCTGGACAGCCTGCTTCACTGATAATCCCCATACTAAATCCCTCTTTCATTGGATTGAGGTAAGAGTTTATTTGCTCAGGACTTGTATGTTTGTTGAGTTCAAGGAACTGCAGTTCATCAATATTTATAGAGGATTCTACCTGCTTGAGGAAGCGTCTTGCCGAACGAATGTTTTCGACGATAAAATACTTTAGAGATAAGATGACATCTCTATTACTACTTGGTAGGCACGATTCGATTGTAACATCTGATAAAGGAACAGGTATGAGGTATAGTTTTGCTTCGTTTTGCATAATGATTGATTGTTTATTGCTTTTTGTTTACCAGCTTTTGGGCTAGAAGAACCGTTTCCTTAAGGTAGGGAAGTTCCTCTTGTAGCTCTAGGCTAAGTAATTGATGGTTCTGCTCAATGTCTAGATGGTTAAGATGCCACCATTTCCCCTCAATAGGCTGGCAGTCTATATGTAAGAGATCTGGACAGCTTAGCTCTGCAACAAAGAGGTAGATGAGTTGCTTCTGATTACCTATAGTAAATCGGTAATTGATTAATGTCTTAGGTCGTAAACGCTTTAAGCCACAAAAACGTTGATCGATCATTTGCTGAGCATGTTCTTGAGGCTTCGAACCACTTTTTTGGTAGCAAGTAAAGGGTGTGTCGTACTGTTTAGAATCCTTATATTTTTGCTCTAAATAGATTAAGCCTTGGGAGAAGACAATTAGTCTAACGACAGGAATGATACCTTCTTTTACTTGCTCTATTTCACTCAGAGGGACAACTTGTATTGTTTCGTTCCTCTCGTTGAGAATAGGGATTAGCTTCTCTTCAAAAAGACAAAAGTGCAACCAATAAATATGTACACTCTGAATCAGAAGAATGATGGCTGAGATGATCGATATACTAAGTAGAAGGTAGTCTTCTATGAGGCTAGAATCAATTAAATATCTAGACGTAAGCAGTAAGACGATGAAAATAATTGCTAGGATGTTAAGTCGCTTCCGATAATATTTTTGATGGAGGAACATGGACTTACAGTAAGCACAGCATGAACCCTTTTCTTTCTTTCCTTGGAGGCTTATCAAGTAATCGAGTAATCGTAGGCTGAGGCTAAAGACTAAGAAGCTTGTAATCCAAATAAGTTCTTGATGAAATAGAGTTAATTCTCCCTTAGAAAAGAAGCTTATGAGGCTCTGAATACAAAAGGGCAAGAAAACATGTACAGAAGATGAAAGTATGCCTTGCTTGGGTAGTCCCTTAAAAAAACAAAAGACTAGGGCTAGAAGGAATAGAGAAAAGCAGAAGTATAAGATCTGAGTTAGGGGGAAGAATTGGAGAAAGAAGAGAACGGCAGGGAAAAGTAATAGATCAATTGGGAAGTCTTCTAGGATTCTTCGTTGTTGTTCGTTCAGATGACTGTTTTGTGTCATTGTGAAAAAATGAGAGCTGATAAGTGAATTTCGTTTATGTTTAATGCCTTTAAGCATTTCTGTTTTACTCTAAAAGAACAAGCAATGAACCTAAAATGTTTGAAATCAAAGGTTCATTGCTTAAATGTCTGCTTATCAGTCTGTAAAGTTTTTGGCTCTCTTATAAGATGAGAAGCTTTGGCTTTGAAGAGTTCAAACTCTTAAGGGGTTGAAGTTTATGGATTAGCCCTGCTGTTTCTTCGCATGAGCAATAAGCTCTTTATACTTCTCTTGATCTTCCTCTAGCCTCAATGATGGAGATTTGTTCTCTAAGAAGTTGATACATGTATCGTTGTCCCATAAGTTAGGGTTGAGAATATAGCCTTTTGCCTTTGGGTCAACTTGAAGCTTGTTCTTCTTATTATTATCATAGAATCCCTCTTTAAGTGCTTCAGAGTTCGTTTCGATATTTTCCACTTCAGCCTCATCTTCTTCAGGGTCAAAGTAGAAATCATCTTTTTGGAACATGAAACCTGTGGCTAATATTATGACGCCTACAGTATCTTCTAGCTCATTACCATTTTCATCTAAGAGATTGTCTAGCTCAAAGTTTGGGAACTTACGGTCGTAGCCTAGGATTAGGCGTTTTTTCTTGTTCTCAGGATCAAACTCGATGTTTTTAAAAGGTTTCAGAAAGTATTCTGGGATAATAATATCTCGTTCCTTCAAGTTGATCTCTACTTTCTTACGCTTGATTCGGAGTTCTTCTGAGTCTCCCGAATATTTAGCTGAATTATCAAAAAGGCAATACATCAATCGCTTGGCTTTGTACAAATCTTTGTTGTTAAGGTAGTGAGATTTGGTTGCATTGTCAATAGCTTTTTTCATTCTGTCCTCACCAGAACCATAACCAATCGTAATGATTGCAGTCTCTCCGTCCTTTAAGATATTCTTAACATCGTTAAAGTCCACGTTTTTCTCCATTGTTTCTGTGATAATCCAGGAAATGGCCTTCACAGCTTGAATAGGAATTGAATTAAGTATCTCATTGGCTTCGCTGATTGTAGCATCAGGACCTGCCGCTTTTAAGGCTCCTTCGTTTCGAATGACAATGACCGAGTCAGTATGTTTCATCAAAAGTTCTAAGCCGTCAATGGCAATATCTACTGAACCCTCACCTTCGCTCTTGCCATCTGGTAGGGTTACCACACCAACAACGAGGAGATGATCGACTTCTTCCTTGTCTTTGCGTCGTTTCTCTATTTCCTTAGCAATACGAGCAATGACGGGAGCTGCCCCTGTACCCGTTCCTCCACCTAGGGTTGCTACAATGAACAACATTTCAAGAGATTCGTTAGAAAGACATTCTTTGATCTGCTCTGATGATTCGTTGTATTCGGCATAAGTCTTTCCGTCCCTGCTATCGCCTCCCGCACCTAAGCCTGAAGCCCCAAGGATTATTTTCTTATCTGCACTATGTTTGTCGTATAAATCTTGACTATCAGTATTACAGAGTACAAAACTTACTCGTTCAAAGTCAGATTTTCTGTGCATTTCGGATACAATGTTTCCACCTCCCCCTCCGACACCCATAACCATGATAATCGGTTCTTTCTCCTTAGCTTCGTATTCTGTTAAGCTAAGCTCTTCGTTGTTTTTATCTTCAAACATAATTTTTTCTAAGCTTGATGTATTTTCTCTGTTGGTATGACTGAACTATATCCCAAAAAGATCGTCTTCTCCGAAGAAGTCAATATTTTGTTCTTCTTCCGTTTCTTCCTTTACTTCTTGTCTCGAAGGTTTTTCTTCCTTGCTTTGTGATCTGTCATCTTTTGGGTCATTTCCCTTAGGTTTACTACTTGAAGAATTGAACCTATCCCATAGCCCTTTCCCTATGTTTAGGACTGACTGACTATTTCGATTCTTGCTTTCAGCTTTCTCTTCTAAATCATCTTGTCTTACTGTTTCTTGAAGCAGACGGCTTGTATCTTCAGCTTTGATGCTAGGTTCACCAGAGTTTTCTAGTGTTGAACTAGAAGTTTCAAGTTCTTCTTCCTCCTCTTCTATTTCTTGATTGAAGAGATGCTTACATGTAATGTCTACAGATCCGTTCGCTGATAGGATAAGTGAGATGAGTGTACACATCTGGTCATCGTTAATCTTCTGATAAAGCTCTCGGTTATTGGCATAGACTTCCATACAATCATCAATGTACTTGTCAATTTTTGAGTGATGCTCCTGTCTTACTTCAAGCTCATACTTACTAAATATTCGCTCTTGGACTAGGCTTTCGAAACCTCGAAGTCTTGCACTCCCACCATAGAAAATAAGTTTGTTTGGTGTCCCTTTAGGGTAGATCTTCCGAATAACAGAGGCTACGTTAATAAGAATTTCAAGTACTCGACTGTAAACTAAGCCATCAAGGTCGGCACGATTAATTTCTTTGTCTTCAACCATTGGATGCTCTTCTACCACATCTGGCATCCAAACGCCCGATTCTTTGATATTGTTTATTGCACTCTCTTGGATCTTTAGTTCCTCACTCTTGTCCCAAGATATCCCAAAATACGATGAAATGTCTTTGGTTATTGTGTTGCCTCCAAGGGGTAGGACGAAAAGTTCAGGCTCTAGACCATTTGGATCTTTGAGGATTGTTGTCGAACCTGCTCCCATATTAATGAAGACATAGTTCTGAACATCTTTTGATTCCCATAGTCGTGCTTCGGCTAAGGGATTGGGAATAAATTTATAGTTTAGGTCTTTAAGGGAATTAGTTTTCTTAAAAATATCCTGCATCTCTAGGAGATAATCTTCTCGCATACAGATATACTTATCTCGTTGTTCTAGATGATTTTTCTTTAAGTGATGGATATTCTCTCTTGTTTTAGGGTTTGATAGATCATAATCCGTGTAATAAGTACTTGAGAGTTTCTTAAGAATTGTTAGTTTTTTATGCTCTTTGTTAAGCTCCTCTAGGGCTAATTCCTCCACTTCTTTTGAAAGAAAATCAAGGACTCCATTAGTAATGGCCGTTTCTCCGTCGAATTCTTTGTTTTGGCTGAACTCTCGAATACATAAAGAGCGAGGGTTGATCCCAATATTTACAGAGCTAAGCTCTACTTCATCTTTGAAACGCCTTCTGAGTGTTGAGCGAAAGGCCGAAATAATGCTTTCCATCTTTGCTCTGAACTCATTGGGATTATCTACTTTTCCATGATGAAGAATACCCTTAATTTCTATGGATTCTATATAAAGTGGTACTAAGGATGTCGCTCTCTCAGAGGCAAGCATTGCAGATATATAGCGATCTCCTATATTGATTGCTGCGTAAATAATATTTTTATTTAGGTTGTCGATGGCTTCACTCATACTAATATCTATATTTATGCTTTGGTTGGCTCATTTACTTCTTGTTTGCTTTTGCAACGACTTGATGGTTAAAGTCAAAGCGAAGGGACTTGAAATCTTTCCACGACTTGCGAGCGATTACTTCTTGCTCAAAGACAAGTAATTTATGTAGCATCTCAGACCAATTTGTTCCGAAGCCAAAAATGATTTTAGTCTTGACTGTTTTGGGAACAAGGATAACTCCCTCCTTGGGATCTTTATGGATTTGACCGAAGAAACTGTGGTAACGTTTGTCCTGCTTGATTGTTTCAAGGAGGTCAATTAGTTCGCTTGTGGCAAATTCTTTGTCTACAGAGCCTGTTGCAAGCATGAGCTTGATTGCTTGATAATCTGCTTGAAAGTTGATGATATAGTCCTCAGGATTGAAGACTTCTTCCTCTTCGTAGACGAAAGTATCTTCTCGTTTTTGTTTTTTTGCTCGCTTATCTTTCGATACGTAGTAGCATTCGTCTTGATCTGTTTGTACTAGAAGGAGGGGAATGCGTTGCTTTACTTCGACACAAAGAGTGCTGTTAAGTTTATAAACATCTACACTCTTGAAGAGATTTTTTTCAAGGAGAAAATGCTCTATTTCCTTAGAAGAAATTTCATTCATGCTCTTCTTTGTCAGGTCAAAAGCTTGAAGCATTTTGATGATAGCTTGCTTATCTACCAGCTTCAGAGTATTCTGCTGGTCTTGTTCCATAATTACTTGAACCTTGGAGCATGGGATCTGTCCACTTGTTTCATGATTGCTCTTCTTCATACGGAAGAAAATAATTCCCCCGATGAAAACTACCGCCAAGATTAGGATTAAAGGGAAGAAGCGTTGCTTACTATCCAGTTTGTTCATTGTTGATAATCGTTTATTTCTGTTTGTTCTTCTCTTGAAGTATAGCCTTGATTGGTCGGAGGAGAAGTCCAATATCTCCTGCACCTAGGCAGAGAATAACGGTATTCTGCTCCTCAATTTGTTGCAAATATTCAAGCATTGCTTCTTTTTCTAGGACTTGAGCCTTGGTTCCTTGCACATGCTTGCAGATGAGTTCAGAGTTTACTCCCTCAATTGGAAGCTCACGTGCTGGATAAATTGGCAAGAGTATTAATTCGTCAAGGGAAGAAAGGCTTTCGGCAAACTCAAGGTAGAAGTCCTGTGTACGTGAAAATAAATGTGGCTGGAAGACTCCAATGATTTTTCTATTAGGGTAAAGGAAGCGAACTGATTCGATCGAAGCTTTTAGTTCCGTTGGGTGATGGGCGTAATCATCTATAAGAAGATACGTACCCTGTAGGATATGTCGGTCGAAGCGTCTCTGTACACCACGGAATGATTGTAAGGCTTCTTGTAATTCTTTAATACTAGCTCCTGAGAGATAGGCTAGGGCAAGACTTGCTACAGCATTATCTATATTGATGAGTAGGGGAACGCCCAGTTCGAATGGAGCAGAAGCCAGCTCACCTGTCCTAAGGTCTCGATAGTGCCATTGGAAGAAGAGGCGAGCATCATTGACTACAATGTCAGAAGCGTAAAAGTCTGCTTGTTCATTTACTGCGTAAGAATAGAGTTTGGTCTTGGGATTAAGTCGTGGATTTATTGTAACGTCCTTGTGCTGTACAAGGCAACCTCCATCTTTGATTAATGAGGTGAAGTGTTCAAAGCTTTCCTTGTATGCCTCTTCCGTCTCGTAAATATCCAAATGATCGGGGTCAGAAGATGTAATGACTGCCATCTGAGGTCTGAGGTGATGAAAGCTCCGATCAAACTCATCGGCTTCGATGACAAATTTATCTGAAGCCTCATCCAGTAGGAGGTTTGTCCCATAATTATTGGCAATGCCTCCAAGGAAGGCGTTGCATTTAAGTTTTGAGCTGTAGAGTAGATGGGCAAGGAGTGTTGAAGTTGTTGTCTTGCCATGCGTCCCTGCTACGCAGAGACCAACCTGATCTCTGGTAATAAGTCCCAATACCTCGGCACGCTTCATGATTTTATTGCCTTGTGCTTGGAAGAATTGTAGTTCTGAGTGTGTCTTCGGTACGGCAGGCGTATAGACAATCAGAGTCTCGTTTGACTTACATTCAAGGGGGATTGCTTCGACATTGTCCTCATAATGGATGTTGATGCCTTCTTTGACAAGTTCTTGTGTTAGGGGACTCTCTGTCAAGTCGTAGCCTGCTACTGAATAGTTTATTGAGTTAAAATAGCGAGCTATAGCACTCATTCCTATCCCGCCAATGCCAATGAAATATACACTCTTTACTTCCATTTGATTCCTGTGTCCTATTCTTTTGTTTTTATTCTTCCGATGAGCTGTTATACGCTCAGCATAGTCAAAGAGCAAATATAGTTAATTTATTTGGATTTTTGAGGTCAGAGGTTAATTTTTGAGAGGAAAGAATTAAAGATTTTTTGAGAAGAAATACTTCGTGTCTGAGCTGTGAAAATATAGATTTTGGGGTGGTTTTGTAAATGTTTGATGTGTAGGTGTTTAAGGGCTGTTGTGAGCGTTTTGGAAAATTGAGCCTTGTTTTTGAGAAATTGTTGGGAAGAAATTTTTGAATCGTTGGGAAGAAATCAAAAAGTCTTCCCAAGGAAGTTTTTTGCCCTTTGGAATGACTTTTTTATCTCGTCTTGAGTCCTTGATTTTTTTGAACTTGAAAGTCTTTTTAATCAGAGGGATTACAACAAAATGATTATCTTTGCGTTATAGACCTAAGTCGTAAGGCTTAAGTAGTTATAAAACAAGTAGATTTCGAACGCTACGTGCAGAATATTATAAATGAGCTAAAGCTTTTGGATAGAGGTCGGAAGGTTTTGCTCCTGTTCTTCCTATGCCTTTGTTTGGGGTTGGGCAATATCTTACAGGCTCAAAGTCATCGTACTGATACTTTGCAGTCTGTTTCTCCGCGTTTGTTACTTCCATCTACAGCCTTAGATCTGGAGTATGAACCAGCTCCAAGCCTAGCACGTCGCCCAAAGAACCTAATTACCCATTTTGTTTATGACGAGAAGAGCAATATTTACTTGCTCTATACCTTTTTAAATGGTCAGAAGTTTGGCATACCTATTCCCTATACCGCCGATGAATACTTGATGTATTTAAGCGAACGTATGGATAAGAAGGGCTTCAATGCTTTGAATAATCCTGAGGAACTTAAGAATCAAGAGCGACAGAAGAAGCGGTTTAATCTGCTGAATATGGAGTTCGGATTAGGCCCGGCTGAGCGAGTGTTTGGACCAGGGGGAGTAAAGCTCCGTTTACATGGTTCAGCAGAATTAAAAGCAGGTGTTAAACATAATTTTAGTGATAATCCTGCCCTTGCAGAGCGTGCTAGGAATAATACCTTTTTTGATTTTGATGAACAGATTCAGGCGGGAGTGAATGCTTCAGTTGGAGATAAGCTAAAGTTCAACTTAAACTACAATACACAGAGTACATTTGACTTTGATTCGAAGAAACTTAAGCTTGCCTTTGAGGGAAAAGAAGATGATATTTTCAAACTTGTAGAGGCAGGGAACGTATCCATGCAACCAAAAAACTCTCTCATCTCTGGTGGGGTTTCCCTTTTTGGTCTGCACACGAAGATGCAGTTTGGACGATTAATGGTCGATCTCTTGCTGAGTCAACAACGAAGTCAGCGGAAAAGTGTCCAAACCAAAGGGGGTGCAAATACTGAAACTTTTGAAGTATCGGTTGCAGACTACGATGATTCACGACATTTCTTCCTTGGGAGTTTCTTTAGGGATCACTATGATGAGGCGATGAAGACCTTACCTTATATTCGTTCTGGGGTACAAGTAGGTCGTATTGAGGTTTGGATTACCAATAAGCGAGGTCGCTATGATCAGGCTCGTACGATTATTGCTTTTTCAGATTTAGGAGAAGCTCAGAAGATTCATAATGCGAGTATTCAAAGTCAAAGCCAAGGAGTAGATATAGCTCAGAATGGAGCGAATGACCTCTATCAAAAGCTCCTTTCTGATCCTAGCCTAAGAAAGATTAATAGTTTGGAAGCCTTGAAAAGTCTTGGACTTCGTGCAGGATTAGACTATGACAAGATTGAAGCCGCTCGTAAGCTCGAAGAACGAGAATACCAACTGAATAAACAGCTGGGTTATCTCAGCCTTCGTGTCAAGCTTCAGCCTGATGAAGTCTTAGCTGTGGCTTATGAATATACTTACAATGGGAAGAACTATAAGGTTGGAGAGTTTAGCAGTGATCGACCAGAGGATGCTTCAGGGAATCTCTATCTGAAGCAATTAAAAGGTGCAGACATGAGTCCATCAGCTCCATACTGGGATTATATGATGCGTAACGTTTATCGTCTCTCTCGCTCTGCTTATGGCGTAGAAGCTGATGGCTTCCGATTCGATGTCATGTACCGTTCAGATCAAACAGGTGCTTACATGCCTTATCTACCTAGTGGCAAAAAAAAGGGCATTCGCCTGCTCAACCTTCTAGGGCTTGACCGCTTAGATCGAAAGAACGAACGCTACAGTGATGGACGCTTTGACTTCGTGGCGGGCTATACAATCCTACCGAATGAAGGATTGATCATCTTCCCTACGGTTGAGCCTTTTGGAGCAACGCTTAAAGATTTAGGTGTCGTAGATAAATATGTGTATTCAGAACTCTACGACCAGTCGCTCATACAGGCAAAACAGATTGCTGAAAAGAATAAATATCTACTCAAAGGAGAGTTCAAAGGGAGCGGTAGTGGGCTAATTAATCTAGGCTCAATTAATGTCAGTCCTGGTTCGGTGGTTGTTAGGGCTGGCGGACAAACGCTTGTAGAGAACGTTGACTATACGGTGGATTATATGTCAGGAACCGTGAAAATTATCAACGAACAGCTCAAGTCTGCCCATACACCTATTGATGTCAGTCTTGAGGATAATGGTGGTTTTGGCATGCAACGTAAGACAATGCTAGGGATAGATCTTGCCTATGCTTTCTCCAAAGATTTTACTCTTGGGCTTACAGCTATGTACCTCTCAGAGATGCCTTTGACGAATAAGACGGCAATAGGTTCGGAATCGATGAGGAACTTTCTTTGGGGAAGTAACTTGAGTTACAGAGGTCATTCCCGTAAACTAACTTCCTTTCTTAATAACATTCCATTCCTTGATCTCAACCAAGACTGCCAGTTTAACCTAGATGCTGAATTTGCACACCTGATGCCTGGGCATTATAAGAGCAGATATAATGACGGACGTAGCTATCTAGATGATTTTGAGTCTTCGAGAAGTGAAATAGATCTTATGGGGGTACATTATTGGTCCTTGGCTTCACTTCCTGAAACACTCATAAAAACCTATAATTATGGTGCAAATAATCTAGAATATGGTTACGACAGGGCTAAGCTTTCTTGGTTTAATATCGACCCAATCTTTACTCGAGAGAGAAGTAGTCTTACGCCATCTTACATAAGAAATAACCCAGAGCTGGTGAGTAATCACTTTGTACGTGAAGTCTTGATGCGTGAGCTTTTCCCTTATCGAGACCAGAATCCAAGCCAGCAGAGCTATATTTATACCTTAAACTTACGTTATCAGCCTCAAGTACTAGGAGCATATAACCTAAACTTGGATCGCTTACAGCCAGATGGTCTCTTAGCCCAAGGGGAGCGGAGCTGGGCAGGGATAATGCGTAAGCTTGACCAGACGGATTTTGAGTCTTCGAATATCGAATATTTAGAGTTTTGGTTGATGGATCCTTTTGTTTATAATCCTCAAGCTGAAGGAGGCGATTTATACATTGATTTGGGAGATATTTCAGAAGATATCCTACATGATGGACAGAAGTTCTATGAGAATGGATTACCTTTCAACAAGCTTGAAAATGTCGTAGAGGATGGTGTCTGGGGAAAAATGCCGAAGAGACAGAGTGTTGGTTATGCATTTGATAACGCAAAAGGAGCAAGAGAAAAACAAGATGTTGGGTACAATGGCTTATCTACAGCAGAGGAACGGACGTATCCAGCCTATAAGTCTTTCCTTCAAGGCTTGAGACAAAAGCTTACTCCCTCAGTCTTATCTCGTTGGCGGGACGATCCGTTTAGTCCTTTGAACGACCCTGCGGGAGATGACTTCCATCATTTTCGAGATGAGGCTTATGACAACCAACGTACGCCAATTTTGGATCGTTACCTCCATTACAATGGAACGGAGGGTAACTCTTCTGAGGCGAAGAATCAGGAAAAGTATAGTATGGCAAGCCGACTTTCTCCAGATGTTGAGGACGTAAACTTAGATAATAACCTTAACTTGATTAATCGTTACTTTGAGTATAAAATATCTATCCGACCAAAAGATATGCAGGTGGGACAGAACTTTATTGTTGGTAGTAGACTTGCTCAAGTTACTTTGAGAAACGGTAAGAATACTGAGGTTAGGTGGTATCAGTTCAAAGTGCCAATCCGTCAATACTCTGCTGTGGTTGGAGGAATTAGTGATTTCCGTTCAATGAGGTTTATGCGTCTTTTCCTTACAAAGTTTGCTCATGAGGTCAATCTTCGTTTCGGAGCTTTAAGACTTGTAAGGGGGGACTGGAGAGAGTATTTGAGAAGCCTTGACTCCAAGCTCCTACCATCGAATGCCAAACTGTCATTAAGTGCTGTAAATATAGAAGAGCATGGAGATAGAGATCCCATAAACTATATTCTTCCACCAGGAGTATCTCGTTCGCTTGATGCTCAAGAAACACAAAGTATTCAGCAGAATGAACAATCTTTGTCCATGAAGGTGCAAGGTCTTGCTCCTACTGAAGCAAAGGCTATTTACAAGAATACTTCCTATGACTTACGTAGGTATCAGAATCTTCAACTCTTCGTTCATGCTGAGGACTTAGTTGAAGATCTTACGAATACAGCTGATGGAGATATTAGTTTGTTCCTAAGGCTAGGGTCAGATTATAGGAGCAACTACTATGAATATGCTGTACCTCTAAAAATTTCAAAGGCTGGACGCTACAGTGATCAATCTGAAAACGATCGGAGACGTGTCTGGCCTGAGGAGAACTTCTTGGATATAAAGCTAGATGATTTAGTTCGTGTGAAAAGAGAACGTAATAAGGCTATGTCTGGAACTAAGGCTGGAAAAGTTACACCTTTCAATGTGTTTTCTCGTCCTGATCCATCAAAAACAAAGAATGCCATCTCAGTTTTGGGTAATCCAAGCCTATCAAATGTCCGAACAATCATGATTGGTGTGCGGAATAATTCAGGTGAAATTAAAAGTGTTGAGGTTTGGGTTAATGAACTGCGTCTTGGCGATTATCATGAAGAAGGGGGCTGGGCTGCGAATACAAACTTTGGCTTCCGTTTGGCAGAGCTAGGCTCATTTAATTTTCGTGGACAATATTCAACAGCTGGATTCGGAGCAATTGACCAAGCCCTTGCTCAACGTCAATTAGATGATCGCTTAGGACTTAACTTATCGACGAATATTAATTTTGGAACTCTTTTACCAAAAGTCGCTCGTTTGAGCCTACCATTCTATTATAGTCTGAGTGATGAAGAGACAAGACCTCAGTACAATCCAAATGATGAAGACATGTTACTTAGCGAAGCTTTGTCCTCAACATCGAATAAGTCTCAGGCAGATTCAATCTTGAACTATGCTGTGCGTCGCAGAAGGGTGCAGTCTATTAGTTTAAATAATGTAAACCTTGGTATTCGTTCGAAGAATCCAATGCCTTATGATCCTGCGAATATATCTTTGTCTTATTCTCACAATCAAACAAAAGAGCAGAGTCCAGAGATTCAATACCGTACACAGATGCAGTGGCAGTTAGGCTTGAACTATAATTATACTCCTACATTCTTGCCTCTTCGTCCATTTAAGTGGTTAGACGGAGAAGGATCATTTGTTAAGTTTCTTCGAGAGTTTGGATTGACTTTATGGCCAAATCGCCTGAGCCTTCAGACATCATTGATGCGAAGCTATGAAGAGGAGCAGATTCGTAATCGCATGGAACAAGTCAATACTTCGGCTCTACCTGTTTCGTTTAGCCAACAATTTCTATGGTATCGTAAGCTTAACCTATCTTGGTCGCCACTACGTTCTCTTGTCTTTAACCTTAATACAGGGACAGATGCTCGTATAGAAGAGCCACATGTTCAGGTAAATAAAGCTCTAAATCCCGATGACTATGCTGTTTGGAAGGATGAAGTTCAGCGTAGTATTCGTGAACTTGGAACGCCTATGAGGTACAATCAAAAAGCTTCTTTGGTTTATACGCTTCCGACACAAAGCATTACAGCGTTAAATTGGCTCACAGCTCAGGCAAACTATTCTAGTTCGTATTCTTGGTCGCTAGGGGCAATGCTTCCTAAAGATGGAAAGAAGTTGCCTAATCGTATTGCTAATCAGATGAATCTGAATGCTTCACTTCAGATGAATCTTCGCTCCCTTTATAATAAGTCTAGCTATCTGAGTAAATTGATTGCACGTGTGGATAAGCAAAGTCATAGGCAGAAGCAAAAGAAAACTAAACCAAAAGTCTTCAAAAAGAAAGTTCAGCTTTATCCAGATTCTCTTATTCGAATCAATCATGGAATGCTCAGTGATCGGCTAATCATTTCGACGAAGGATACACTTGGACGGGTTTGTCGTATAAAACCTTCAAGAATAACCAAAAAGTTTATTGAGTTCAAAAGCAAGGATTCTCTCTCGCTAAATCTTTCTATTAGGCTTAAACCTGAGTCAAAGATGGGGGACTTTATGCAAGCTGTAGTGGATCGTTCGCTTTATACCTTACTGATGGTGAAGAATTTCTCAGTCTCTTATCGAAATACTTCTAGCTCAATAATTTCAGGATTCTTGCCAAATGCAGGTTCAGCTTTTGGTCAAGGTCATTCAGACTTAGGGCTAAGTCCAGGGCTTGCTTTCGCTTTTGGTTTGAATGATGAAGGCTTTGTTCAGGATGCTTTAGGAAAGGGTTGGTTGATTAATAGCCCAACGTATAGTCAGCCTGCAGTATTCTCTTCGACACGTGTATGTGATATTAAAGCTACTCTTAAGCCTATAAAGGATTTGAATATCTCATTAACCTTTAATTATACAGACAACAGACGAAATGAACATTTCTATATGTTTGACGGAAGCCCTGTAAGACCTGGGGGAGACTTTATGATGACAACTGTTGGTTTGAGGAGTTTTTTCTCAATGCCTTCAGGAGAGAATGCTTATAAAGATGCAAGCTTTGATCGTTTACTTGCCTCAAGAGAACAACTTGTTCTCCGTCTTCGCAATAAAATGTTAGGAAGAAGCTATCCATCTTCAGCTATGCTTGGAGGAAATCATTGGAGTGGTAAAACACTTGATGGCCAAAACTTGCTGATTGATCAGAATAGTTCGGCTGTCCTTATCCCTGCGTTTCGATCAGCTTATGCCATTGGATCTGATGCTTCATCTGTTGCTTTATCTCCACTCCCTAGTATTTTTTCGATGCTTCCGAACTGGAATATCTCTTATACGGGACTAAGCCATTTACCATATCTCAAGGACTGGTTTCAGAGCATCAGCCTTAAACATGCTTATCGGGGAGTGTATCGTATAGATAATTATGGCTCGTATCCTTCTTGGGTTTCGGTAGGTGATAAAGATTTTGGTGTCTTAGTTCCTCAGACTACAAGTGAACGTCCAAGGCTTAGTCTTCCTTATGATATTGCATCTATTAGCTTGCAGGAAAGTTTCTTCCCCCTTATAGGTGTCGATATTAACTTTAAGAATGGTTTGACTATTAGCTCGCAGTGGAGACGCTCAAGGGCTATGACGCTTAATCTCTCTGCATTTAGAATGATTGAGACGAGGAACAATGAAATAAATGCTTCGTTAAGCTATCGCATAGCTGATGTGATGTCCCTGTTCAAACCAAAGAAAAAATCTCGAGGTCGTAGGCGAAATAATCAAAATTCTCAAGCGAAGGGCTTGAGCCTTCGTTTGGACTATAGTTATGGTCATAGCATAAGTTTGATGAGAAGCTTGCAAGACTATCATGCTCAAGCGAGCTCAGGAACTCAGGATAGTAGGCTCAGCTTTAGTGCAGAGTATGAGTTAAGTCGGATGGTTTCTTTGCGAGCTTATTATGAATGGATTCAGAACTATCCTTTGGTTAGTACCTCAGCTTTTCCTATGAGTAATACAGCTTATGGTGTGAATATCCGCTTCAACTTAATGCAGTAAGCCTCAAAATGAAAGTTTATACTCAAAATAGATATAAATAATTAGAAACAAATAATGAATAATGAAGAATAAAATGAATAAATACAAGAGAGTATTGCTCAAACTTAGTGGAGAATCTTTAATGGGTGATAAGAACTATGGAATTGATGCTCAGAGATTAGACGATTATGCTTCGGATATAAAGCAAGCAGTTGAGCAAGGAGTTCAAATTGCCATTGTGATTGGAGGAGGAAATATTTTCAGAGGTCTAAGTGGAGCATCCCAAGGATTTGACCGAGTGAAGGGTGATCAGATGGGCATGTTAGCTACAGTGATTAATAGTCTAGCATTATCTTCAGCTTTGACTGCCCATGGAGTTAAAAACTCTGTGATGACAGCGATTCGAATGGAGCCTATTGGTCATTTCTATAATAAGTGGGAGGCAATAGAACTGATGGAGTCTGGGCAAGTTGTTATTCTGTCAGGTGGAACGGGTAATCCCTTCTTTACTACCGACACAGGCTCATCTCTTCGAGGAATTGAGCTTGAGACAGATGTCATGCTCAAGGGAACACGCGTTGATGGTATCTATACAGCAGATCCAGAAAAAGACAAGAACGCAAAGAAGTTCAAGGCAATATCTTATCAAGAGATTTATAAGAGAGGTTTAAAAGTTATGGATCTTACGGCAACAACGATGTGTATGGAAAATAATCTCCCAATAGTCGTTTTTGATATGGATAGCAAAGGAAATCTGCTGTCTGTACTAGCAGGCGAAGAAATTGGAACTTATGTTGGTAACAATATTGAGGGTGGAGAACTTTATTAACCCAAAAGATTCTGGAGGTTTAAGCTCCGAGCTTTAAGATATAATGCTTGGTTTTATAGCTTCTAAGTAAATTTGTTCCAACGTTTTCTTTGATTTTGATGAAAAAAAGTCTATCTTTGCACTCAATCGATCCAAGAGTGTCTTTGTTTGGCACGAATGGTATTATGGTTTAATTAAAAGAAACAAAAAGAATGTATCTAAATTCAGAAAAAAAGACAGAACTGTTTGAGAAGTATGGTAAGAACGCAACAGACACTGGTAGCCCAGAAAGTCAGATTGCTTTGTTCACATTTCGTATTGCTCACCTAACAGAACACCTAAAGGCTAACCACAAAGATTATAGTACTCAGCGTTCGTTGAAGAGACTTATCGGTAAGCGTCGTAGCCTTCTTGACTATCTTATCAAGAAAGATATTGAACGTTATCGTGCAATCATCAAGGAGCTAGGTATCCGTCGTTAGGAATCTGTCTTAAGAATAAGACTTCAAAAAGGGAAGACCATTTGGTCTTCCCTTTTTATGTTTTCCTAATGTTTTGTTAGAATATCCTAAAACTTAATAGCTTTGAGGCTAGATTTGATAACTATTGAGGATAAAATAAACGAGCTTAAGGCTAGAGTTCCTTTAGTTCTGCTGAGGATAGGAGCTTCTCTAGTAAAACTGGGATAGCGTAATCCTCAAAGTCTGCCTCTTTGATACATTGATAGAATGAATCCTTAAGCTGAATATCCTCAACTTCTAGTACATATAGTTTGCTGTGAAGCAACTGGTGACTTAGTCTATGCTGGCATTCAGCCTGCACTTTGCTGGAAAGTTTTGCTCCTTTGCTTGCGAGTAAAAGTTTTTTGAACTTAGACTCTTTTATTATTCCCTCAAAGTCTAAATCTTTATCCGTTTCAATTAGGGGAAGTTCATAAAGCCCTTGCCAGATGTCGCCTTCTTCTCTACGATGAATTAGGGTGAAACTTTTGGCTTTATCCTTTTGAATACGTAGATAGATGTAGTTAAAATAACGATTTCGCACCTTAATCTTTCCAACTTTTTTAGGAAAGTCAAGCATTGTTCCCTCAGAATATGATAGACAATAACGATCAATAGGACAACTTGTACAGGAGGGGTTTCTAGGAGTACAGCAAATTGCTCCTAATTCTATCATAGCTTGATTATGTTGGGCAGGCTTCTTGGGATTGAGTAGTCGCTGAGCTAGGGAACGAAAGAGCTTCTGTCCTTTTGGTTTGTCAATAGGTTCAGCTAGAGCATAGAGACGGCTTAGTACACGATACACGTTTCCGTCAACAGCTGCATGGGGCAAGTCATAGGCAAATGAGAGAATCGCCGCTTGAGTATAAGGTCCGACCCCTGGGAGTTGTTTGATATTTTCGACCTGTTGAGGGATCTCTCCGTTGAAGTCTTCCACAATCATTTGTGCAGCCTTCTTTAGATTTCTTGCTCTTGAGTAGTAGCCTAAGCCTTGCCAAAGCTTGAGGACAAGGTCTTCTTCGGCAGAAGCAAGATCTTCAACGGTTGGAAAGGTCTGTATGAAGCGTTCGTAATAGGCAAGTCCTTGGATAACTTGAGTTTGTTGTAGGATAATTTCTGATAGCCAGATATGATAAGGATTCTTGGTTCTTCGCCAAGGCAAATCTCTTGCCTCTCTGAGAAACCAAGAATCCAAACGTTTCCTTAAGTCCGTTAGTTCCTTAGATTGAAAGTATTCTAAGGGCATCGACAAGAGTTTCTTCTATCTTTTTGTTTTTCTTGATTGCTTTGGTGAAAGGTACATACACAACTTCATCGTCTTGTATTCCCACCATAATATTTCTCTGTCCCTCAAGGAGAGCCTCAATGGCAGAAACGCCCAGACGACTTGCTAGGATACGATCTTGAGCTGTAGGCTTACCACCTCGTTGGATATGACCTAAGATTACTACGCGTACATCGAATTGAGGGTATTCGTTTCTTACTCGTTCGGCAACACCCATTGCCCCTCCTGTTGTTTCACTTTCGGAAACAAGAACTATACTGCTGTTCTTCGTCTTGCGGAATCCATACTCAATTGTTTCGGCAAGTTGGTCTTTCTCTACTGAAATCTCAGGAATAATTGCGGCTTCTGCTCCCGAAGCGATGGCTCCATTTAGAGCAAGGAATCCAGCTTCTCGGCCCATAACTTCTACGAAAAATAAGCGTTCATGAGAAGAAGCTGTATCTCGGATTTTGTCAACAGCTTCTACGATTGTATTCAGTGCTGTGTCGTATCCAATTGTTAGATCCGTTCCATACAGGTCATTGTCTATTGTTCCAGGAAGTCCAACGATAGGAAAGTTGTGCTCCTGAGCAAGAAGTCTCGCACCTGTTAGAGAACCATCTCCTCCGATGACAACTAAGGCGTCAATGCCGTGAGCAATTAATGTTTCGTAGGCTTTGGCACGACCTTCTTCTGTCTTGAATTCAGGACATCGAGCTGTTTTAAGAACTGTTCCGCCTCGTTGGATGATATTACTTACGTCTTGGGTTTGAAAATCTTGAATCTCACCTGTGATTAATCCTTTATATCCCCTGTAAACGCCCTTAACTTTGATACCATGGTAAATAGCCGCACGGGTAACTGAACGAATTGCAGCGTTCATTCCAGGTGCATCGCCCCCAGAAGTTAGAACACCGATACAATTAATTTTTGACATAGTTTATTGAGTTTTTATTATTTGTATTAAAGCTTCTCGCCAATCTTCGCCATTATCTGGTTGATAGGTCTTAAAACCTAATGACTTCGCAGTGGCAATATTGTTTGCTCCATCGTCAATAAAGAGAGTTTCCTCAGGAATGAGCTTTGCCTCTTTGATGACTTCTTGGAAGATTTTGGGATTGGGCTTAACTAATCCTAGTTCACAGCTCATAAACATTTTGCTGAAGTAGGAGCTAAGCTTACGACCATTTGATAGGAATGTGTCTGACTCTGCAAACTCTATGATGTAAGGATTCGTATTGCTGAGCAGGTAAATGGGATAGTTTTTGCTGAGTTCGTCAATAAAGTCGAACTTATACTCTTGGACTTCGTCAATGAAATCCATATAAGCTTCCATGATTTCTTCTTGCTTAATCTCTTTGCCTGCGATTTTTTCTAGCTCTAGGGCAAAATCTTCTGAGGATAGACTACCGTCTTCAATGCCTAGGAAAGCACCTTTTTGTAGGTAGGAGTCGAGCAGTTCTTCAATGTTTGTTATCCCTAGTTCCTTGAACTTTAAGCATGCTTTGGCTTTATTTAGTTTAAGGAATACTCCTCCTAGATCAAATATAAGGTTCTTTATCATTATTGCTT